>Ga0154401_107_pt2 | contig 69049 bp, 54 predicted proteins | sample RifGroB2_FD_115905 | JGI IMG/M metagenome (GOLD analysis project Ga0154401, IMG submission 115905) | Elusimicrobia bacterium GWB2_63_16
CCTACCGCGCCGGCCTGCCGCTGGTCAACATGGAATTCGTGCAGTTCCACCCCACCTGCCTCTACCACCCGCAGGCCAAGTCCTTCCTGATCTCCGAGGCGCTGCGCGGCGAGGGCGGCATATTGCGCGACGCCGACGGGCGCGCCTTCATGAAGGACTATTCCCGCTATCAGGAGCTGGCGCCGCGCGACATCGTGGCGCGGGCCATAGACTCCGAGCTCAAGCGCACCGGCGCCGACCACGTCTACCTGGACATGACGCACCTCAAGCCGGCCTTCCTGCGGCGCCGCTTTCCGATGATACACGCCAAATGCCTGGCGCTTGGCATCGATATGACGCGGGCCCCTATCCCCGTGGTGCCGGCGGCCCACTTCTTCTGCGGCGGCATCGGTACCGACGACCATGGCCGCACCGCCATGCCCGGCCTTTACGCCGTCGGCGAGGTGGCGCATACCGGCCTGCACGGCGCCAACCGCCTGGCCTCCAACTCGCTGCTCGAGGCCTGCGTCTTCGCCCACAGGGCGGCGCAAGCCGTAAAAGGGGACCGCGTAGCCCGCCGCCCCTCCGGCCGGCCGCTGCACTGGACCACCGGCAACGCGCGCCCCTCCGACGAGGCAGTCATCATCAAGCATAACTGGGACGAGATCCGCACGCTGATGTGGAACTACGTGGGCATAGTGCGCAGCGACAAGCGCCTGGCCCGGGCCAGCGCCCGCGTGAAGGTGATCTCCGCCGAGATCGTGAAATATTACTGGGACTTCCTGCCCACCCGCGACCTGCTGGAACTGCGCAACATCGCCTGCCTCGCCGACGTCATCATCCGCTCCGCCCGCTCCCGCAAGGAGAGCCGGGGCCTGCACTACACGGTGGACTACCCGGCGGCCTCGCCGAAGTTCGCCAGGCCCACGGTCATAGACCGCTACGGCCGGTAAGCGGCCGGGGCCGCCATTCTTATGGACAAGATCATCATCAACGGCGCGCGTTCGCACAACCTCAAGAACTTAAGCCTCGAACTGCCCAAGAACAAGCTGGTGGTGATCACCGGCCTGTCGGGATCGGGCAAAAGCACCCTGGCCTTCGATACGGTCTACGCCGAGGGCCAGCGCCGCTACGTGGAATCCCTCTCGGCCTACGCCCGGCAGTTCCTGGAGCAGATGGACAAGCCCGACGTGGATTCGATAGAGGGCCTTTCCCCGGCCATCGCCATCCAGCAGCACCACCCCTCCAAGAACCCCCGCTCCACCGTGGGCACCGTCACCGAGATCTACGATTACCTGCGCCTCCTGTTCGCCAAGGCCGGGCGCCCCTTCTGCCCCTCCTGCCATAAGCCCATCAAGGCCTGGTCGGCCCAGGGCATCACCGCGGAGATCGCGGCCAAGTACGCGGGCCGCAAGGTGCGGCTCTTCGCCCCGCTGATACGCGGCCGCAGCGGCACCTACGAGGAATTGTTCGCCCGCCTGAAGAAGGCCGGCTTCGCCAAGGTCAAGGTGGACGACAAGGTGTTCTCCCTGGAGACGCCCCCGGACCTGAAGCGCTACGTGAAGCACGACATAGATCTCTTTGTGGACGAGTTCACCGTCTCCGCCGGCGACCGCGAGCGCCTCAGCGAGGCCGTGGAGCTGGCGCTGGGGCAGTCCAAGGGCCTGCTCTCGGCCGAAGAGCCCGGTAAACCGGCCGACCTCTACAGCGAGAAGAACGCCTGCCCGTCCTGCGGCATCAGCTTCCCCGAACTGGAGCCGCGCCTGTTCTCGTTCAATTCCCCCCACGGCGCCTGCCCCGAATGCGACGGCCTGGGCATAAAGATAGAGATAGACCCCGACCTGGTGGTGCCGGACAAGACCAAGTCCGTCAACGACGGGGCGCTGGAGGCCTGGGCCAACCCCGTCACCACGCGCACCCACCGCTGGAAAGGCTCCTGGTCCGGCTACTACGCGGACATGCTCAAGACCGCCGCCGAGGCCAACGGCATAGACCTGGACAAGCCGTGGAAGGACCTGCCCAAGGCCCACCGCGACATGCTGTTCAACGGCGCCGGGGATTTCGAAGGCGTGATCACCAACCTCAAGCGCCGGCACACGGAGAGCGAGTCCGATTTCGTAAAGGAAGAGATCTATACCAAGTTCATGCAGGAGACGGTCTGCCCTTCGTGCAAAGGACTGCGCCTCAAGCCCGAGGCCCTGAGCGTGATCGTGGACGGCAGGAACATAGCCCAGATGGCCGCGCTGCCCATAGCCGCCGCCCTGAAGGCCATGACCGCCCCCGACCTGAGCGCCACGGAGCGGACCATCGCCCGCCTTATCCTCAAGGAAATAAATTCCCGCCTGAACTTCCTCAACGACGTCGGCCTGGGCTACATCTCCATGGACCGCCGCTCCGAAACCCTGTCCGGCGGCGAGGCCCAGCGCATACAGCTGGCCACACAGATAGGCTCCGGCCTGACCGGCGTGCTGTACGTGCTCGACGAGCCCACCATCGGTCTGCACCAGCGCGACAACGCCAAGCTCATCGGCACCCTCAAGGCGCTGCGCGACATCGGCAATACGCTGCTGGTGGTAGAGCACGACGAGGCCGTCATCCGCGGCGCCGACCACATAGTGGACCTCGGCCCCGGCGCGGGCCTGGCCGGCGGCTATATAGTGGCGCAGGGCACCCCCGAGGAGATAGTAAAGAACCCCAAGTCCGTCACCGGCCCCTACCTGAGCGGGGCGCGCTCCACCACGCTCAGGCGCGAACCGCGGGCCCACTCCGGCAAGTTCCTGGAATTCACGGGGGCGAAGCAGTTCAATCTCAAGGACATCGACGTCAAGATCCCGCTGGGACTGTTCGTCAGCATCTGCGGCGTGTCCGGCTCCGGCAAATCAACGCTGCTCTACGAGATCGTGTACAAGGCGCTGGCGCGCGAGCTCTACAAGTCCAAGGAGACGCCCGGCGCCTTCCGCGCCATGAAGGGCGCCTCCGGCATAGACAAGGTCATCATCGTAGACCAGTCCCCCATCGGCCGCACGCCGCGCTCCAACCCGTCCACTTACAGCGGCGTGTTCAACCATATCCGCGACCTGTTCGCGGCGCTGCCCGAGGCCAAGCGGCGCGGCTACGAGCCGGGGCGCTTCTCGTTCAACGTCAAGGGCGGCCGCTGCGAAGCCTGCCAGGGCGACGGCACCATCAAGATCCAGATGCAGTTCCTGCCCGACGTCTACGTGAAGTGCGAGGAATGCGGCGGCCACCGGTTCAACGAGGACACCCTGGCCGTTAAGTTCAAGGGCAGGAGCATCGCCGACGTGCTGGCGCTGTCCGTGGGCGAGGCCGCGGAACTGTTCGCCGACATCCCGCGCATCGCCAAGATCCTGTCCACGCTCAGCGAAGTGGGGCTGGACTACCTGAAACTGGGCCAGAGCGCCACCACCCTCTCCGGCGGCGAGGCCCAGCGCCTCAAGCTGGCCGAGCAGCTGGCGCGCCGCGCCACCGGCCGCACCCTGTACATCCTCGACGAGCCCACCACCGGCCTGCACTTCGCCGACGTGGAGAAGCTGCTGAAAGTGCTGCACCGCCTCTCCGAAGCGGGCAACACCGTGCTGGTCATCGAGCATAACCTCGACGTGATCGCCGCCTCCGACTGGCTTATAGAGCTGGGCCCCGAGGGCGGCGACGCCGGCGGCCGGCTGGTCTACTCCGGCCCGGTGGCCGACGTGGTGAAGGCGCGCGGCTCGCATACCGGTTTCTACCTTAAGGAGCACCTGGGCGGCCTGAAGAAAAAGGCCGCCGCCCGCTGATGACCGCCCCCGCCCCCTCCGAGCCCCGCCGCAGGGTACTGCTGGTAGCCCCGCGCTTCCCCTTCCCGTCGCTCAGCGGCGGCGAAAAGTGGACGGCCTCGCTCGCGCGCGGCCTGGCGCGGCGGCACGAAGTCTCGCTGTTCTCCTTCGCGGTGCGCGGAGCCGAGGCGCAGCAGACGGCGCTCGCCATGAGCCTGGAGGGCCGGGAGCTGAACAAGGTCTACCTGCTGCCCAGGCCGGCGTCCGCCGCCGGGCAGGGCCTGCCGCTGCTGCCGGCCATGTACTGGTCCCCTGAAGCGGCGGAGCGCCTGGCCGAGGCCGCCGCGGAGACGCGGGCCGAGGTGGTGCACATACTCTTCTCGGAGATGGCCTGCTACGCCGCGGCCCTCCCCCCCGCCCTGCCCGCAGTCTACACCGAGATAGACTCAAGCTACCTCTACCCGTGGAAGTATTACCTGCGCGAGACGGCCGGCCTGCAGGGCTATCTGATGCTCCGCGAGTTCTTCAGGGGCAGGGCATACGCCCGCCGCCATTACGGCCGCTTCGCGGCGGCCACGGCCATCACCGCCAGCGACGGCGCGGATATACAGCCTTACCTGCGCTCCCCGCTGGCCGCCGTAACGCCCAACGCGGTGGGTCCGGAGGAGTTCGCCCCCGCCGCGCCCCCCGAGCGCAAGGACGGGGAGATCCTTTTCGTGGGCCATTACCCGCATTACCCCAACGAGGACGCAGCCCTGCGGCTGGCCCGGCGCATCTTCCCGCTGGTCAAGGCGGAGCGCCCCGACGCCACGCTAGTCCTGGCCGGCTCCTGTCCCACGGCCGTAGTCAAAGCCCTCGCCGGGGCCTACACTGCCGTGCCAGGCACGGTTGCAGACCTGAGGCCCGCCCTGTGGCGCGCGCAGGTCTTCGCCGCCCCGGTGCGCTACGGCCTGGGCGCCAAAGGCAAGATCCTCGAGGCTTTCGCCGCCGGCCTGCCGGTAGTCGCCTCCCGCGAGGCCGCCGCCGGCATAGAGGGCGCGATAGACGGCGAACACCTGCTCGCCGCCGCATCTGACCGGGAGTTCGCGGCAGCCGCGGCCCGCCTGCTGGGCGACCCGGCCCTGCGCGGGCGCCTCGCCGCCGCCGCGCTAGACCTGGTAAAGAAAAGATTCTCTTTCTCTGATGTGGTCTCGTCGGTCAGCGGCGTCTACGCCAAGGTGCTCGATGGCCGTTAATTCGCTGCATATTGAGCTGCTGCACGCCTGCCCGCTCTCCTGCGCGGCCTGCGACCACAGACTGCGCGGCGGGGCCAGGCTGCCGCGCGCCGCGCTGGACGCGGTACTGCGCGACCCCGCTTTCTCGGGCCTGCGGCTGGCCTCTTTCTCCGGCGGAGAGCCGCTGCTCTACCCGGGCCTGGCAAAAGTCCTCACCGCGGCGGCGCGGGCCTGGCCGGACGCCGCCCTGGTGCTGCTCACCTCGCTGTACCTGCCGGGCAAGGCCCTCTCCCTGCTGCGCCGGCTGCCGCCCGCCGTGCTGCGCCGTCTGCATATAGGTTCCTCGCTGGACGGGCCCGGTCCCGTTCACGACGCCCTGCGCGGCCGCCCCGGGGCTTTCGCCGCCCTGCGGATGGCCCTGGCGAAAATCAAGCGGGAGTTCCCCGGAGTTTCCGCGGGCCTGACCTTTACCGCCACCAGCCGCAACGCCGCCGTCTTCCACGAAACCTGGAACGAGGCCCGGGCCATGGGAGTACCGCTCGGAGTCCAGTTCCTGGTCCCCAACGACAACACCGCCGGATTGGAGCTGGACGCGGCTGCGCGCAAGGCCCTCTCCGCCGGGCTGCGCCGGGCGCTGGAGGCAACCGCGTCCGCTTCCCCCCAGGCCGCCGACCTGCGCCAGGCCCTCGGTTTTCTCGGCGGCGGCCCCACGGCGGCCTGCGGCGCCGGCGTCACCTTCCTGATGCTGGCCCCCGAGGGAGAGTTCTACCTTTGCCCTTTCCACAAGGAGATCAAGGCCCCGCTGAACGCCCCCGGCGCCCTGCGCCCCCCGGCCGCCGGCTACCGCGGCAGGTTCTGCGCGGAATGCTTCCTGCGCTGCGCCCAGTGAACTTGCCCACCAATTAAAGATCCCCGGCCAACCGGGGATCTGCGAAGGACCTGTTCAGTTAAGACTGGGCAAGGTCAGGCGGCCGGCTTGCCTTTTCGCCGAAAGCGGTCTAAAAACAAAGCCATGAAGCCGCGCTCCTGCCCGAGCGGGCTGTAGAGGTTGATGGCGTCCCTGCGCAGATGCGCGATGAACATGATGGGGAGGTTCCAGAGGAATTCCGCCCACCAGGCCTTCTTCCAATGGGAGGGCAACCGGCGCAGGATGGACGGCAGGGAATAGAACTTCTTGTAATACTTCATGTAGCCGCGGAAGAATTCCTCGTCGGTCAGGTCGGGCCCGGACATTTTGTAATCGGGGTAGGCGCCTGGCTTATAAAGCCACCAGCGCGGCCGCCGGAGCAGGCCTTTCTCCAGCAGTTCGCGGTAGGTGCGCGTGCCGGGCAGCGGCGTCAGCGCCCACCAGGCGGTATAGGGCACCTTCGCGCTTGTGAGGAACTCGTAGACCCGCCTGAACTGGCCCGGCGAGCCGGTGCCGGGCTGGAACACCATGCTGGCCAGTACGGAAATGCCATGACGGGAAAAAGCGGCCAGCTGCCGCCGGTACTGGTCCGTCCTGTTGAAAGACTTGTTGAACTCCGAAAGCGTCTCGTCGCAGAGGGCCTCCATGCCCACCGTGATAGAGCGGCAGCCGCTGCGCTCGGCCAGCTCCAGCAGTTCCTCGTCGTCGGCGCAGTCCATGGTGGCGTTGCCCGCCCACACCACCTTGAGCGGGATTAGCGCCCGCAGCAGCTCTTTGGCCCGGGCCGGGTCGCCGAAAAGATTATTATCGGCGAAGGAGCAGCCGCGCGCGCCGAGCGCCTTTATCTCCGCTATCACCTCGGGCACCGGCCTCACCCTGTAGCCCGCGCCCAGGAAAGGGGTGACGGAACAGAAAGAGCAGTTATGGGGGCAGCCGCGCGAGGTTTCTATCGAGTAAGTGGGCAGCGGGATGATCCTGGAGAGGAGGGGGCCGCCGCGCGAAGTGTAATAAAGTTTTTTATCTATCAGGTCGTAGCGCGGCACGGGCCAGCCCGCCATGGACGGGCGCGGCAGGCCTTTATAGGTCTTCTGCGGCGCGCCGGCGCGGAGATCTTCGATGAAGCGCGGCCAGGTCTCCTCAGCCTCCCCCACGATCACCGTGTCGGCGTGGGCGAGCGCCTCTTCGGGCTCCATGCTGACATGGATGCCGCCCATCACCACGTACGCCCCGCGGCGGCGGAACTCGTCGGCTATGTCGTAGGCCCGCGCTATGGACTTGGTATAGCCGGTGATGCCGACGAGGTCGGGCCCCGAGGCGTAATCGATCTCCTGCAGCATGTCGATGCAGATCTCCACCTGGTCGCGGGGCGGGACCAGGGCCGCGAGGCAGGGCAGGGTATTGGCCGGGGTAAAGCCGACGCGCGTCTTGTCCACGCTGCCGTCGCTGCGGTACCTGGCGGGCTCAATTAGCAAAATTTTCATCGTTAGCAGGAAGGCTTCGCCGCGCGCCCGCGCGGGCTACAGGAAAAACCTCGGCTTCTGGTTCCAGATTATTGTTTCGGGCTGTACTATGGCTATAGCCTGCACCCCGCGCCGCAGCCGCCAGGCGTCTGCCGCCGCTACCCCGCGCGAAAGCAGCAGCGCGGCGGCGGCCGCTCCCTCCCACCAGGCCAGCTTGCGCAGGCGGCCCAGGTAGCGGCCGCGCCAGCTCCGGCTGAGCTCCTGCGAGGCGGCCAGCAGCGCGGGCGAAATGAACTCTCCCCCCCGGCCGCAGAAAGCGGCGGCCACCGACCATTTATCCACCCCGGTAAAAGGAGACCTGACCGTGCCGCTGATCTTAAAAGTCTTGTCCTGCGCCGCGAGGGCGGCTATGATGTCGCCCGACTTCACCTCCAGCCCCGCTATGGCCGCCCGCCGCTCCCCGGTCAGGTCCTCGGGGATCTTGAAAGCGATAAAGATCATCAACTGCACCAGCCCGGAGTTGGCCCGGGCCCAGTCATAGACGGCGCCCGCGGAGGCCAAGTTGGATTTGTTTACGGTCATGTTGAAATAGCAGGAAAGCCCGCCGGCCGCGCGCACCATTTCCGCGAATCGCTGCCGCAGGGGATTGAGCGCGGCCTCGTCCTTGCCCGTCCAGCCTTCGCGGTTCTGCAGGGAATCCACGTGCAGACAGACCCCGGCCAGGCCCTCGGCCTTGTACGAGGCCAGCAGGGCAGGGGTCAAGAGCTCGCCGTTGGTAACCAGGAAGGGGTGGAAGCCGGATTGTTTGATGTAGCGTATCACTTCGGGCAGGTGCGGATAGCAAAGCGGGTCTCCGCCGGCCACGGCGATGACGTCGGCGTTGACCTTCTGTTTTATCGCGTCTATTTCGGCCAGCACGGCCCCCAGCGGCTTGTGCTCGCCGGAGTTATTGGTGGAGAAGCAGCCCGTGCAGCGCATATTGCACTCTTTGGTGGGCTCCAGCCAGGTGATTATCGTGTCCAAGGCGGTCCAGGGAAGGCTGTATTTTAAATCGGCCGGAGGAATACTCATTGAAGTTGATAGCGTCTCTTAATGCAACCTATAGATAAGTACGGCGACCAAATACACGTTGGTAAAACCAAAAACCCACTCATAGTATAGCCGGGCCCGCGGTTTCAATGTCAGGAAGGAAAAAACTGCCAAGGAGGCAGAGAGAAAGCCCCCTCCGTACTCCCCCTGCACAAGGGAAACCATCGCCGCCGCGGTCAGCAGGACAATAACAAGCAGCACTGAAGCCGGTACCCCCAGAACGGCCGGGAAGGTCCAAACCCCCGCTTCGCGGTCCCCTGTTACATCTCGGATGTCCGCAAGAACATTCAGGCAAAAAAGCAGAATGAGGAAATGGATGGAAGACTTCAGTACAGGAATAAAAATGGAGACAGAGAAACCGTATTGGTAAATTACCGGGGCGAGGATGCCGACAGTCCAGAAATTCAGCATATTCGCCAGCACTTTCAAACCAGGGATAGCCTTAAACCGCTTCGGGAAAAGGCGAGGATCGCTATAAACAATCATGACCACTGCCGCGTACATCAGCAGTTGCAGAAAGCCCGCCGCCGCCAGTATATAGACTGGCACGGCCGCCGCCGCCAGCAGGCGCCATGAACTGTGTCGTACCACCCTGCCTCCGGGGATATTTACCACATCCTCCCTGTTGCGAAAACGCGCGTCGTAGGCATAAATTAATTCATAAAGAGCGAAGAACGACAAGGCGCAGAGAACGGATCCGGTTGAGATACGACCCGAAACCATGATGGTCGTGTTAAGATAAAGCAGGAACGAAGCCAGCGGCAGCGCCGTGCGGTACCTCAAGTAAAGGTCCAGTAGACTGTAGCTCATATCTCTTGACATAATGCCGTTTCCAAGTTGCCGGCGCATTGCTTCCAATTGTACTAAATGCGGTTTGCGGTATTGAGATACCGCAGAAAAGCGGCCAGCGGCAGCGCCGTGCGGTACCAGAAAATAATATCCATAAATTCGGCTGTCATCTCCGTCGCCGGCCCTTTAAGCCCGCGTTGATTTGGTAATTGTAACAAATACTGTTTATAATTTTAGTCTGCCGCGGCGCGGGCGCCTCAGGCAAGGCTGCGCTCCGCTCCGGCGACAAAAGAATTAAATATTCCCTTTGAAAAAGCTCGCTGCTGCCCCTGCCGCTGTTTTTTATAACGGCCTACCTGCTCAGCGGCGGCCGCCGGCCCTCCGGCGCCGAAGACTGTCTCTCGGTCTCGTCCATCCGCCTGTTCCTCAACGGCCGTTTTTTCATGATGCTCTACACCAGCGGGACGGACCGCTGACCGCTGAATTTCAAGACTTACGGCCGGCCCCGGACGACCTTTGATATAATCTGACTATGGGGAAAGCAGACCTGGACAAACTTTGGGCGCTGGCGCGGGCCGAGTGGCGGCTGCGCCAGCAGAGCACCTTTTTCGGCTTCCTGTGGACCCTGCTCAACCCCGCCCTGATGTTCGCCGTCCTTTACGGCCTCTTCGTCAAATGGCTCGGCCGCGCCCAGGGCGACTACGCCGTCTTCCTGCTGATAGGCCTCGTCGAGTGGAACTTCTTCGCCTCCGCCACCTCCTACGCCCTGTCCAGCCTGCTGCGCCGCGGCCCGCTGCTTAAAAGCTACCCCCTGCCGCTGGAAGTCCCCGTCCTCGCCGCCGTGCTCAGCGTCTATTTTTCCCATTTGCTCGAGCTCGCCGCCCTCGGCCTGATACTCGCCTGGTTCCAGGCGCCGCCTTCTTTTCCCTGGCTCTGGGTGCTCGTGATAGACGCCGCCTACCTGGGCCTGGCCGCCGGGGCCGGCCTGCTGCTGGCCGGGCTTTACGTCTTCTTCTCGGACCTGGAACGCATCTGGAACCTGGTCCTCACCGCCGGCTTCTTCCTCACGCCGGTCTTCTACCCCCTCTCGGTGCTCGCCCCAGACAAGGGAGCGCTGCTTAAGGCCAACCCGCTCACGGCAGTGATAGAAAGCGCCAGGCTGGTTTTCTCCGGTTCCGCCCCGCGCCCCGGCGACCTGGGGCTGACGGCGCTATGGGCCGCCGCCGCGCTGGCCGCGGGCTTGGCCCTGCTGCGCTTCAAGCGGCGGGCCATAGAGGACGCCCTGTGACCGGCCTCGCCGTAAAGAATATCTCCAAGACCTACCGGGTTGAGCTGCCCCGGGAGGACGCGCTCTCGGTGCTGATGCGCTTCTTCAGCGGCCGCTCCCCGTCGCGCCCCTTCAACGCCCTCGACGGCGTCTCTTTCGACCTGAAACCGGGACGCGCGCTGGCGCTCTGCGGCCCCAACGGCTCCGGCAAGACCACCCTGCTCAAGATCCTCGCCGGCATTACTTCCCCCTGCTCCGGCGAGGTCGCCTTCGCCGGTAAAACGGCCTGCCTGCTGGGCTTCGCCTCCATCCTGCAGGACCGCCTGAGCGTGAAGGAGAACGCCCGCCTCTGCGCCGTCTTCTTCGGCCTGCCTGGCGCCCCCGCCGAAGCGGCGGAGCGGGTGCTGGCGGCCTCCGGGCTGGCGCATTTGCGCAATGCCCGCGCAGGCGAGCTTTCGGCCGGCATGAAGCTGCGCCTGCCCTTCATGGCCGCGCTGGCCTGCGGCGCTGACCTGTTCCTTATCGACGAGACCCTGGCCGTGGGAGACGCGGCCTTCCGCGACCTGTGCCTGGCCCGCCTGCGGGAGCTCAAACGCGCCGGGGCCATGCTGGTTTTCGCCACGCACGACCAGGCCCTCGCCAAAGGCCTGGCCGACGAGGCGCTGGTGCTGGAAGCCGGAAGGCTCGTCTTTTCCGGCGCGGCGGCGGCCCTGCCCCACCACGGGGCAAAAGAGCCGCCCGGTACCGCCTTCCGCCGCGGTCTGGAGCGGTACGCCGTCCTTTATGAAAAACTGAAGGCCGCCGGCTACGCGCTGCAAGAAGCCCCGCCCGCCTCCGACGAAGAACTGCTGCTGGTCCACACTCCGGGCTGGCTCGCGCGACTCAAGAACAACGAGCTTTCCCCCGCCGAAGAAGAGGCGCTGGCGCTGCCCCTCTCTAAACATATCCTGCCCCTGTCCTGGCGCCTGGCTGGCGGCACCCTGGCCGCGGCCCGCGCCGCGCTCTCGTCGGGCCTGGGGATCTTCCCGCCGGGCGGCGGCCACCACGCCTTCCCCGACCGGGGCGAAGGGTTCTGCCCGGTCAACGACATAGCCGTGGCGGCGCGGGCGCTGCTGAAAGAGGGCCTGGTCAAAAGGCCAGCCGTCATAGACCTCGACGCCCACCAGGGCAACGGCACGGCCTTCATCTTTGCCGACGGCGAGGTGCGGACTTTCTCCGCCCATAAGGCGGGCGGCTACCCGCCGCAGCGGGTACGCTCGTCGATGGACGCCGAGATCCCCGACGGCTCCGGCGACGCCGTTTACCTGGCGGCGGTTAAAAAAGGAATAAAGGATTTTCTGGAACTGGCGAAACCCGACTTCGTCTTCGCCCTCTGCACGGCCGACGCCTACGAAAAAGACCCGCTGGGCGGGCTGAAGGTTTCGGCTGAAGGGCTGGAGGAAAGGGACAGATTCGTCTTCGGCACCCTGTCGGAGAAAAAGCTGCCAGTCTGCCTGATACTGGGCGGGGCCTACAGCGAACCGGCGGAAGCCGCCGGCATAAATTTCAACACTATACAGGCCGCGGCCGCGGCCTGCGCGTCATTCAACAAGATCGTAAGCGTATAGCCGGTAGAGCAGCGCCCTCGAAGCGAAGGCCGGAGCCATGAAAGACTCGGTGCCCGAGCCGTCGCCCAGCGCCAGGCGCCCCGCCCAGTAGGCCGCCGTCGGGCCGGTCAGGTCCTTCTTCACCTTCAGCTTCCAGCCCGTATTTTTACTGGCCTCCAGGTATTCCCGCTCGGCGTGAATTTTAGTGACGTAGGCTTTGTCGGCCTGCCGCGCGTAGGCACGGCCCCGCGCATGGGCCTCGTTGCGAACCCAGGCAATGATCACCAGCCGCGCCCCCGGCCTGGCGGCCCGCGCCGTCTGCGAAAAGAAGAGGGCCAGGTCGGGCACGTGCTCGGTGGACTCGCAGGCCCAGACGCGGTCGAAGGAACCGGGCTTGAAAGGCAGGGCCAGCATGGAGGCCCTGGAAAATCTCACGCGCCCGCCCAGCCCCCGCCCTTTGGCGGCGGCGCGGGCAGCGGCGGCCTGGTAGGAGGAAACGGTCACGCCTCTGATGGCGAGGCCCGGGCATTTTCCGGCGAGCAGCAGGCTGGAGCCGCCCCGGCCGCAGCCGGCGTCGAGCAGCGCCATGCCGGGGCGGGGATTACGCAGGTATTTAAAGCCCAGCTCGGACAGGGCCGTCTCGGAGGCGTGGATGAGGGCCTTGCCGGCGGCGCCGCTTTTTTTGAGGCGCCGCAGAAAAGCGGCCTTGCCATAGACCAGCCCGTTGTGATGATGGATGACGCCGTCCGGGGCGAGGCGCCAGTTGAAATCCCGGCGCTTGGCGTCGTACAGGGCGGCGACTTTTTTAAGCCACGGAGCGGTAGTTTTCACGGTGTTCCCTTTTGCAGCGCCGCCGAGAGCGCGGCCGCCAGGCGTTCGGCTGAAGCGCGCGGAGAGGCCTCCAGCCCCCTGAGCCTGGCGGGCAGGGCCAGCAGCGCGGGGAGGGCGGCCATTTCCCCGGCGAAAGCGGCGTGCAGGCGCAGGGCGGCGGGAGCGGGCAGGCGGCCCGCCCCCGAAAAAAGAAAATGGCGGGAGTAATTCCCCAGGGCCATGGCGAAGTTCAGCGTCATCGGCCTGTCCATGCCCGGCAGCAGGACACCGCGGCGCACGAAGTCTGCTGTTATTTGCTGCGAGGCCTGCCAGCAGCGCAGCGCCAGGGCCAGGTCCCGGCGCAGGGCCGCGGGGAGGGAGGCGGGCAGGCCTGTTTCCGCCGGCACGGGCCGGCGGCACAGGGCGCGGGCGGGAGAGAAGAAAGCCTCCTCGGCGGTGCTGCTGTCGCCGGGAAAAGGGGCGCTCCCCAGCCTGGCCTTGTGCCAGGAGCGGACCTTGGCCGCGCCGGGAAACAGTTCGCTCATGCCCGGCAGGCCTCGCGGATGGCCGCCAGCCGCTTCGGGCAGACCGCGCGGGAGCGGTCCGCGCCAAGGCAAACGGCGCCGCGCAGCCCTACGATATCGGGGCCGAGCTTTTTCAGGGCGGGCAGGTGCCGTTCGGCCACGGAGCCGGCCAGGGCCGTGCCCAGTCCGGCGGCGCGCGCCAGCGCCAGGAAACCCGCCAGCTCGCGGAGCGTCATATTGTCGAAAAGGCAGCGCCCGTCCTTGAGCGCCGTGTCGAGCATCACTATGTCGGCCCCCGCCTTTCGGGCGGCCCGCACCAGCGCCCGCGGCGAGAGCCCGCCGAAGCGGCGCCAGTCGGCGTAGCCGGAAATTACCGCCCGCGCGCGCGGGTTCGCGTTTTTAACGCCTTTCACCACCGCCCCGGCCAGGGCCTCGGCCTGCGCGCCGGCCTTCACCTGGTAAAGCCCGCCTTTCACATAATCGGCCCCGATAGCCGCCGCGGCGTAGGCGGCCAGGGCCGCCGTGCCCGGCTTGAAGTCCAGGTCGCCGATGGCGGCGCTGAACTTTACGGGGAAGCGCTTCAGTTCTTTGATGACCGCCGACAGCACCCAGGGGAAATTAGCGCCGAGCGAGCCCTCTTTGACGTTCTTGAGGTCCAGTATATCGGCGCCGCCGCGGGCCACTATGCGCGCCTCGCGTATATCGACGGGACTGACCAGCAGTTTTATCCTATTTGTTCCTGTCATAAGCCATGTAGCGTCCGAGGCCGCCGAAGAATTCCCTGTATTTCCGCCCCAGCGGGAAAGCCTCTATATTCTTGAGCGCCCTGCCGTAAAACACGCCTATCAGCCGGCGGTTTTCGCGCAGGGCCCCGCTGGCGCGCACTATATCTATAACATTTTTGAGGCGCCCGGCGGAAATGCGCGCGTCGCCCAGCGCGGAGCGCAATTCGCGCCGGCAGGCCGCCGGGGCCAGCTCCAGAGCCTTCAGGTAAAGGTAGGTATAGCGCCCTGCGGTGATGTCGTCGGCCAGCGGCTTGCCCCATTGCGCGCTGCGCGGAAAAAGGTTCAGTTCGTCGCCGTGCAAATGATAGGCCATGCCCAGCCAGGAGCCCGCTTTTTCGAAGAGCGGCAGCTGCTCACGGGAGGCGCCGCCCAGCAGCGCCCCCATTCTGAACGGGCCGTTGAAGGAGAGGAAACGGATGCGGTCCCAGGTCATGGCCAGGTACTCCCGCGGCGACGGCCGCCGGCGCGACGCGGTCCAGTAAAGTTCCAGGGCCTGCCCGTAGCCGTAGGCGAAGATCTCCCTTGAGAGGGAAGACAGTATTTCCAGCCTGCGCCAGTCCTCCAGCCGCAGCCCGGGATCGAGGAAAGCGCGGTAGGCCCAGTTATAGGCGGCCTGGTAGGCGAGATAGGCTTTATTCGCGCCGTAGAGCTTGTGGGTGGCCGGCCCGCCGCGCCGGGTGTCGGAGCCGTCTATCAGATCGTCGAAGCTGACGGTGGAGGCCTCCATCAGCTCTATGGCCCCGAGTACCGCGGAGTAAGACCCCGGCTTTTTGCCGAAGGCGCGCAGCAGCTCGTGCGTGATCAGCGGGCGCAGCATTTTCCCGGGGCGCTCCAGATAAAGGCGGGCCGGCAGGCAGACGGCCCGGCGCAGCGCGGCCGCGCGCCCGGGAGAAGGCGCCCCCCCCGGCCAGGCAGCCGGCAGGCGGCGCGGGAAAGCTTCAAGGGAAGCGGCGGCCGCCGCGGCGCTGGCCAGCCGCAGGGAAGTGTTTTCAGCTTTCGCCGCCGCGCTCTGTTTCAATTAAAAAGTCCTTCGGCCCAGCGCCTGGATGAATTCGGCTATCAGCCGCCCGCCCGGCGGGCGCATGGCCGGCAGCAGGCTTTTTTCAAAAACGGCGGCGGCGGCGGCGGTCAGGGCCTGCGCCCTGGCCCGGCAGGCGGCCGGCGCGCCCGAAGCCAGGATGGCGCGCCGCGCGGCCGCCACGGCGGCGGCGGACTTGGCGGCGGGCGGCAGAGAATACAGCCGCGCCAGGCGGCGCGCCGCGGCGGGCGGCAGGCGCCTGAAGGCCTCCAGCGCCACCAGGGTGCGCTTGCCCTCGAGTATATCGTTGCCGGGAGCCTTGCCGAAAAGGCCGGTCCCGTCGTTCTCGGCGTCCAGCACGTCGTCGGTGATCTGGAAGGCCGCGCCCAGCAGCCGGCCGAATTCGCGGATGGCAGCGGACTGGCCGCGCGCGCCGGCCAGCTCGGCCCCGAGCAGGCACGGCACGGTCACCGTATAGAACGCGGTCTTGCGCTCCGCGATGCGCAGGTAGGCTCCGGGGGTGAATTTTTCAAGCGGGATCTCCCTGGCCTCGATATCGAGGTGCTGGCCCCCCAGGGTGACTTCGGTAGCTTCGGCAAAAATAGCGCGCACCCGGCCGTATTCGCCCGCCGGCAGGCGGCAGTAGACGTAGAGCATGTCGAAGACGCAGTCGTGCAGCATGTCCAGCGCGTTGAGGGCGCGCGGCAGGCCGTAGCGCAGGTGCAGGGCCGGCAGGCCGCGGCGCAGCTGTCCGCCGTCGAGGATATCGTCGCGGCCGAGGCCCCAGTCTTCCAGCAGCTGGTAGGCCGAGGCCACCTTGAGCGCCGGCCCGGGGCGCCCGCCGTAAGCCCGCGCGAAGAGCAGCGCCAGCGCCGGGCGCAGGGCCTTGCCGCGGCGGTAAGGGTAATCCTTCACGCAGGCCCGCATGGCGGGCGGCAGCGGGGCCGTCCGCTTTTCCAGGTAGGCCCGCACGTGGCGGAACACGCCGTCGCGGCAGGAGGAAAGGAAAAGTTCGAGCTGTGTTTTCATGGTTGGCAGCGCAGCCGCGGAATATATTATAGGACTATTGCGGCAGGGATAAAAAGCCGGCCCGACGCAGGCTCCTACTCCGCTCTGACCAGGGTGCCGCAAGCGCGGCCGCCGGAAAGGAATTTCAGCAGTTCGCCAGGCCGCCTGCCGTCCGCGATAAAACTGTCAACGCCCAGGGCATTAAGCCTGGCCAGTTCCGCCGCCTTGCCGGCCATGCCGCCGCTGACGTCGCCGGGGGAAGGGCGGCAGATCTTTCTGAACAGCTTCAAACCGGCGGCGTTCAGCTCGCCGATCACCTTGCCTCCGGGCCCCGTCAACCCTTGCGCGGCCGTAAAGAATACCGCCAGCCGGGGTTTGAAGGCCGCGGCCAGCTCCGCCGCTATGGCGTCGCTGGAAACCACCCTGAACCCGCCGCCGCAAGGAAAAAGGTCGCTGTTGACCACGGGGACGCAGCCGCGGGCCAGCAGGGAGGAAAGCCGGCGTGTGGCCGACAGGACAAGCCGCCCCCGTTTAAGGGCAAAGACCTCGCAGCCCGGGCAGCTTACGGCCTTTACACCGGCCGCCAGCAGTTCGGCTACGAACAGGCCGTGCAGCTCCCTGAGCGAAGCCTTTATCTCCGTCACCGGGGCGGCGCCCCGCCTTATCCGTCCGTCCAGGTAACCGTACCTCACGGCAGGCGGCTTGCCGTACGAGCCGGTACCATGGGTCAGAATGAGCGGCTCGTCCAACAGGGCAATGGCCGCGGCCAGGCGGGCCGCGGCGCGGCGGTCGAAAACGGGTTTCTGCCCCGCGCGGGTTATGGAGCTGCCGCCGGCTTTAATTACTAGCATGGAAAAATGTTATAAAATTCTGTATGAGCGCGGCAGAAAAAAAACTCTACTGGGGAGACAGGGGAATGCGGAACCTGTCGGCCGGGGCCAGGCTGGATATGGCCGTGCTCAAGGCCAGGCTGGCCGCCCGGCGGCCAGGCGTGCCTCATTCCCTTTTTCTCGGCCTGACGGCCCGCTGCGACCTGGCCTGCCGCCACTGCAAGTACTCCGGCAGGGCCGGGACCAAAGATATGCCGCGCGCCCTGCTGCGCCGCCTGCTCGCGGCCGCCGCCAGGGCCGGCGTACCCCGGGTGGTCTTCTTCGGGGGCGAGCCGCTGCTGTACCCGGGCCTGGAAGAGGCCGCGGCTTTCGCCTCCAGGCTGGGACTGTTCACCGAGTTGGACACTAACGGCCAGACCCTCTCCCCAGACCGCGCCCGCGCGCTGGCCGCCGCGGGCCTCTCCTGCACCATGATCAGCCTTCATTCCGCCAATGCCGCCCGTCACGACGCCCTGTCCGGGCGCGGCTCCTTCGCCCGGGCCGCCGCCGCCATCGGAGCGTCCCGCGCCGCCGGGCTCATCACCTATATCTCCTCCTGCGTCTTCTCCGCTTCGCTCGCCGGGAAGGAACTGGCCGGCCTGCTGGCCTATGCCAGGCGGGCCGGGGCCCACGGGGCGCGCCTGCTGGCCTACTCGCCCCCGGCGGGCCGCGATCCGCTGCCGTCCCGGCTGGCCGGCCGTCTGGCGAGGCTGTCCCCCGAAGGTTACGCCAGGACCTGCGCCCTGCCCGGCGGCGGCTGCGCGGCCACGGCCGGAGACGTGCTGTACTGCGGCCCCGGCGGCGAGGTGCGCCGCTGTCCCTACGCCGGCGCCGCCCTGGGCAATGCCGGCCGCCGCGGCCTCGCGGCTTTCCTGCGGCCGCGCCCCGCGACTCCCGCCCCCGTTTTCCCCTGCCAAGGCGGCCGCAGTTTGCTAAAATAAAACCATGCCGGAAAACAAGAAGAACCCGCTGATACTCGAGTCGGTAACCTGGCGCAAGACCGGCGACGAGGCCGTTATACTGGACCTCGAGAGTTCCAATTATTATTCAGCCAACGAAACCGGCACCTTCGTCTGGGAACAGTTCAGCGCCGGCAAGAAGCCGGAGAAGATCGCCGAAGGCCTCGCCGAGGAGTACGGCATCGCTCCCGCGCAGGCGCGGCGCGACGTGGAAGATTTCCTCAGGGACCTCGCCAAATTCAAGATAGTTCGCCCGGAGGCGGCCAAATGAAACAGCAGAAGAAAACCCGGCAGAAGCCGCGCAAGTACCAGAAGCCCCAGCTCCGTTCCCACGGGAAGATAAGTGAAGTCGCTTCCGCCTTCAAACCTTAAAACCAGAACTGCCTTCCTGTTCCCCGGTTCAGGCAGCCAGTACCCCGGCATGGGCCGGGAACTGTACCGCCGGGTACCAGCGGTGCGCGCCGCCCTCGACGCGCTGCCGCCGCAGTCCTCCCACGGACTGCGGGACATCATGTTCTACGGCCCGGAGAGCAAACTGTTCCCGCCGGTAGACTCTCCCACCCCCTCCCTCTTCTTCGAAGCCACCGTGGCGCTGTCGCTCTCGGTGGCGGCCGCCTTGCGCGCCTCCGGAGCGAGGCCGGACTGCGCCGCGGGCCGCAGCGTCGGCGAGTTCGCGGCCTTCGCCTTCGCCGGCGCCGTCGCCCCCGGCTTCTGCTTCAGGGCCATACGCGAGTTCTCCAGGCTGGGCCAGCGCAACTGCCTGGAACGGCCCAGCGTGCTGCTGACGGTATACGGGGCCGGCAGGTCGGACCTGCAAAAAGCCTGCGCGGCGCTGGCCCGCGGCGGGCGGGTCTGCGAACTGGTTAATTTCTACTCCCGCCTCAACGCCGGCGTGGCCGGGATGGACGCCGCCCTGGCCGCCCCCTTCAGGGCGCTGCTGCCGAAGCGCGCGCGCGTTAAGGCCTGCAGAGAGGTCGGGGCCTTTCACACCTCCCTTTTCGCCGATACCGCGTCGTCCGTGGCCGGCCTGGCCGCCGCGGAGACCTTCAACAGACCTTCCTGCGGCCTCTATTGCGCCAGCGACGCCCGCCGGGCGGCCGCCCCGTCCAGGCTGCGCTCGCGCTTCGCCAGGGCCGTGGACGGCCCTGTACTGTGGGAGGAGACGCTGCGCGCCATGCTGCGCGACGGCGTGCGCACTTTCGTGGAGCTGGCCCCCGGCGCGATGCTGACGGAATTCATCTGCGACCTGCCGCCCGGCGCGGAGGTGCTGCGCACCGACACGCCCGAAAATTACGCCGCGACCCTGGCGAGGCTGGTGAAAGAATGAAGACCGCCCCGACGCTAAGACTGAACCTCTCCGGCTGCGCCGTAGAGTTCGCCTGCGGCGACCGGGAGCTCGCCGCGGCCGTGGCGGCGGACTTCTCCGCTTTCCCCTCCGGCGGCGGCGGGGACCCCGTCAGGATAGAAGCCAGGCTGGAAGCCGTAAACCGCCCCGAGCTGGCCCTGTTGCGGAGCCGGCGCTACAGCGTTCTGCCCGCCCGCCCCGGCCTGCGCCGGATCTGGTACCCCGAGGGCGCCCTCTGCGAGTATGACTATGCCGCCCGCTCGGCCCTGATACGCGCCGCCGGCGGCTCCCTGCTGAAGGAGCTCTCCTACCTGCTGATACTCTCGCGGGCCGGCGAAGAACTGGACCGGCGCGGGCTGCACCGCCTGCACGCCGGGGCGCTGGGCCGGGGCGGCCGGGCGCACTTGTTCTGCGGGCCGCAGGGTACCGGCAAGACCACGCTGCTGCTGGAACTGCTCAAGGACCGGGACTTCAGCCTTCTCTCCGATGACACCCCGCTGGTCGCGAGGGACGGGACCGTGCTGGCCTTCCCGGTCCGCGTCGGCCTCGGGCTGGACAGCCCCCACCTGCCTGAGCTCGGGGAGTTAAGGAAATTCGAACGGCGGCATTACCCGCCCAAACGTCTCCTGGACATCGGCCCGGCCGGCATCCGGGTTTCGCCGCAGCTGCCGCCTGGCGGGATATTCCTGCTGCGCCGCGCCGCCGCCCCCCGCATAAGCCCCGCGGGGCGCGGCGCCGCCGCCGTAGAACTCCTGCGCTCGCTGGCGCTGGGCTGCGGCACGCCGCAGCTGGCGGAATATTTCCTCAGGCCGGATCCAGCCGACGCGGCAAGCAAGGCCGGAATACTCTTCTCCCGGCTGCGCGCCGCGCGCGCGCTGCTGGCCAGGGCTGATTTTTATGTTTTCGAGGTCGGCCCGGACCGGGCCAAGAACGCCGCGGCCTTCAAGTCTTTCCTGAACACCGGCACCGCCGCGGCCTGAGACTTCCCGAAGCTTTCTCGACAAGTCCTTCAATAAAACCCGCCGCCCAGCCCGCGGCGTAGCAGCCGTGCAGGGCCGGGTATAGCGGCACCAGTGCCGGTCTCACCGCAAGGGGCGCCGCCGAGAGCGCGGCCGCCAGCAAAGAAACCGTTAAATATATCCCGGCGGCCGCGGCCAGCAGGCCCGGGGCGTAAGCCGCGGCCGGCACCGCGCCGGCCAGCGCCGCCGGGGGCAGCAGCGTGAAAGCGGAGAACCCCCGCGGGCTCAGCGCCGTGATCTGCCCTCTCCCCCTGCCCGAGCAGAACACCTGGCGCAGGAAAGCCGCCGGGCTCGCGCGCCGCCGGTGCACCAGATTGAGATCCCCGCTGAGCGCCATGCGCGCGCCGGCCGCCGCCATGCGGTTGAGCAGCAGGTTCTCCTCGGCGCTGCTCAGATGGCCTTCGAAAGACAGCGCATGCGCGCGCAGAAAGGCGTTATCCAGCGCCAGGTTGCAGAGTATGAATTTTTCCGGCCCGGCGGCCGCCGTGCCGCGCGCCGGGGAGAAGCGCGAGGTAAAGGGCCCGCCGCCCCAGGGGCCGGAGAGCAGGGCGTAAACGGCGGTCTCGAAATAGCCCGCCTCGCGGTGCGGCGCCTGGCCGCCGCCGAAGACCGAGACTCCCGGGTTGGCCCCTATCAGGGCGGCCAGGCGGTCGAGGTAGCCGGGCGGCACTTCTGTATCGTCGTCGAGAAAACACAGCCAGCGTCCGGCCGCCCTCGCCGCCAGCAGGCCCCGGGCCTCGCCGCGGCAGGCGCGGCGCAGCTGCACCGGTTTCAATTCCGGCCACGCGGCATAGCGCTCCAGCAGCGCCGCCGAGGCCGGGTCCTCCCCGTCTATACCCACCAGGATCTCCCCCGCGGGCCCGGCGCGCCTCAGGCTCTCCAGGCAGGCCTCCAGCAGGGCCGGCCGGCCGCGCGTGATAATGATCACGCTGATACCGCCGGCGCTCACGCCCCCTCCATCAGCGCCGCCGTCTGCGCCGCGACGAACTCGTAATTAACGCCGCAGGCCCCGCCGGCCCGGAAGTCCGGCCACGACGGGCCGTCGCCGAATTGCGCGCGGTAGGCCGCGCCGAGCTCGTGCGGGCGGGAGAAGGCCGGCGCGTCGCCGGCGGCGAGCAGCAGGCGCAGGCCGGCCGCGCGGGTATAGAAATAATGGGGAGGCATGGTCCCCCAGAGCGAGCGCCAGGAAGCGGAGAAATGCGCCGCCGCCAGACGGGCCGCCGCGGCGGTAGCGGCCTTGGACCGCGCCGCTGGCCGCGGCGCGCCGTACAGGAACAATCCGCCGTCCTCCGGCGAGGTGCCGGCGGCGGGGACCAGCAGGTCCTGCCAGAACAGCGGGTTATTGAGATAGGGCAGGCCGGCCAGGGTCAGGAAGGACGAGCGCGAAAGCAGCAGCGGCGCCGGCGAGAAGTAAGGCGTGCCCAGCCTGGCCGCGCCATAGGCCGCCGCGGCTTTTAAAAAACCTGCCTTGTCTCCCGCCAGGTCATCCGGCAGCAGCACGTAGACGCGGTACAGGGAATCCAGGACAACTGCGGTCCCCGCCCCGGCGTCCCTGGCGAGGGCGGCGCAGGAGGCCTCGAAAACGTGGGTGTTGAACCAGGCCGGGTTCGCCGGCGCCGCGACGGTGGCCGCCTCGGCTGCGGGCGGGCAGGCGGCGTGCAGGGAGGAGAAGGCCTCGAAGGCGGCAGCGCCGGGATCACCGGCGCCAGCGAGGTCCGCCCCTATGCTGCGGGCGTAGTCTCGGCGGGAACCCCGGGCCGGAGACGCCGTGTCCAGGTACCGCCGCACGTCCACCATCCCTTTCTGGCAATTGCGGCTCCGGAAGGCGGGCGGCAGGCCGGTGGCGTAGAAATGAGTCAGCAGCAGCGTATAGGCATAGAAAGCTTCCGTCAGGTCGGCCGCCGCGGCCCCGCTGGCAGCCGCGGGCTTGATCCCGGGCCCGGCGAGCAGGCGGGAAGCGGCGGAGAACTCCGCGCCTTTGACACCCCAGGCCGACATGAAGGCGGAGAAATGCGCCGCCGGCGCGCTCAGCACCTCTCCGGTGAAAGGGAAGACAGCGCGGAACAGGCGCAGGCGGCGGCGCAGCGCGCGCCAGGAGGCCCAATCGGCGGCCGGCGCGGCCGGCGCGCCGAGCAGGGCGAGGTCCATATCGCTCAGGCCGGCCACCCAGTCCCCGGCGGCCATGCCGCGGTAGAGGTAAAGCGAACCGCCGCGGCCGGGGCGCAGCAGCGCCGCGGCGGCCCGCGCCGCCGCCAGGTAATACAGGCGGTACAGCCAGGCCAGCGGCGGCAGGCCGGCGGTAGCCGCCGCGAAGCGGAACAGCAGCGCCCTGGCCCTGGACGGCGCCGGGCGGGCCGCAGGCGGGGTCCAGCGCTCCCCGTTCACGAAAACATCCACGGCCTTCAACCGCGCGCCCGGAGCCGCCACCAGCCCCGGATAGGGCGCGCCGCTGATCTCCGCCCCGCGCAGGACCACCCGGCCGGCCGACACCCGCAGGCCGCCCTTGGCCCCGCCGCTGGAGCGCAGGCCGCTGGCGTGCAGGGAAAGGCCGGACAGGGCGGCGGCATAATCGCGGGCGGCTATCCGCAGGTCCTCCGCTCGCACCGCGGTAACGCCGGCCGTCAGCAGCCCTCCGGCCCCGGAGGCGTAAACGCCGCGCAGCACGGCGCCGCGGCAGTCGAGATCCAGCGCCGCCCCCCCGCCGGCCTCCAGCGAGCAGCCGGTGAGGCTCAGCGAGGCGGCTCCGCGCGCGTATACGGCGTCGGCGGAGGAGGTGAAGGAGGAGCCTGCCGCGCGCAGGCGCGCGCCGCCCGCCAGCGAAACGGCCGGGGCGCCGGAACTGTCGGCAGAAAAGCGCTCCAGGGAAACGCTGGCAGTCCCGCCGGCGGCCAGCGCGGCGTGCGCGCCCCCGGAACGGCAGGAAAAAGCGAAAAGCCTCGAGGAACCGAAGAGTTCGAAAGAGGGCCCGGCATTGCCCGAGAAAGAACAGCCAGCCGCCTCCACGGCCGCCCGGCCGGACAGGGCGGCTCCCGACCCGTTGCCGGGGAAGGCGCAGCCTTCCGCCGACGCGCCGGCCCGGCCGGAGAGCCGCAGCGGCGCGCCGGCATTGTTTTCAAAGCGGCAGCGGTACAGCCGGGCCCTGGCCTTGCCGGAAATTTCCGCCCCTTCATGGTTGCCGGCAAAGACGCAGCCGGAGGCGGCCAGCGCGGCGCGGCCGGAGAGGCACAGCGCGGACCCGCCGTCGGAAAAGGCGCAGCCGGAGGCTGAGAAGTTCATAAAACCGGCGGCCGCCTGGCCCGAGACTTCGGCCGCGGCCCCGCCGCAGCGCTCCGCCAGGCCGCCGCAGGCCAGCAGCACGGCATGGTCCCCGGCGAGCAGCGCCGGTCCCGCCAGGCCGGTAAAAGAGCAGTTGTCCAGCGTGGCGCCGGCGGCCCCGTAGAACTCGGCGCCGCGGGCGCCTCCGGAGACGGCGCAGCTTTCCGCCAGCGCGGAGGCGTTATCCCGGGCCGAGAAGGCGCAGGCCGCGGAGCCGGACAGACGGGCGTGCGAGAGGGTCAGGCGGCCGCCGCCCAGCGCGTAGATACCGGCGAAAGCGGGGCCGCCGGCGTTAACCGGCGCGGCGGCGGTCCCGGCGGCGTGGAACTCGCCGTAGACCAGCAGTTTGGCGCCGGCGCTCTCCAGGGAGCGCGCCTCGCCATCCAGCCCGGCGCGCAATACGGGAAAGAACCAGGGCTCGCGCCGCTCGAAGACTATCTCGGTGCCCGGGAGAGCGGTAACGCGCGCACCGGCGGCCACCGTCAGGTAATCGGCCACCACTACGCGGCCGCTCCAGGTCTCGTCGGCCGTTATCCTGCCGCTCTTGACGGAGCAGGCCCCGGCGGCGGGAACGCCGCCGCTGGGGCGCGCGGGCAGGGCGGCCAGCCGCAGCAAAAATGGATAGAGGAGAGCTTCCCAGCGCAGGTAAAGCGGGTTCAGCGTCCAGGCGGGCAGCAGGGGCCTGGCGGCCGAGAACAGTGCCGCGGCGGCGGCGGCGGTGAGATATAAAAGTTTATTGGCTACCGCTCCGTAGAGGGACAGGAACAGGGCGCGGGTCGATCGCCGCTCCAGGGGATAGCGCAGTCCGCCGCGCTCCAGCGCCACGGCCAGGCCGGCTGGCTCGTAGGCCGACGGCGGCCAGTCCGGCAGGAAATTGGCGTCCCCCTTGGTAAGCAACCGGCGCCGCCCGCCGGCCACGGCGTTGATCAGCACGCGGTGCAGCACGTAGCCCGCCGGGCGGCCGCCGGCCCACTTCACCAGGAGGGCCAGGTCGCCGGGCCGCGGTTCTTCCGGGGCGCAGGGACGCACTACCGCCGCGTCTCCCGGCTCGAGCAGGAAGCGCATGGAATGTCCCAGCACCGGATATATTCTTTCCAGACAGGCTCCTGGCGGCTCAGGCTTTCTTTACCAGCTTGCGGCCGTCGCTTTCAAGATGGGGATCGATCTCGTCGAGGAACTCCAGGGCCTTGCGGCACCATTTGTCCACGAACACCGCGCGGTTCTTCTCGGCCCAGGCGTAAAAATGGTCGTGCCCGCCGAAGCTGGCGTGGTGGCGGTGCCAGACGAACACGCCCTTGGCGGCCTTCAGTTTCCAGCCGGCCTGGCGCAGGCGCAGGCAGTAATCGAAATCCTCGAAGCAGCCGGTGCCGAAGCGCTCGTCGAGGTTGCCCACGCTCTCGAAGGCCTCGCGGCGCAGCAGGAAGCAGAAGCCCACCAGGCGGTGCACCTCGTAGGCGTCACGGCCGAACCGCAGGCTCATCGCCTGCGCGAAGACGCGCAGCGCGTCCGGGTCCTTCTCCACCTTCGGGGCCAGCACCACGCGCTGTACCCCGACGGTGCGGTTGGTCACCGGGCCGCAGGCCCCGGCGGCGGGGTCGCGGTCCAGGCAGTCGGCCAGGCCCCGCAGCCCCCCTTCGTAAAAAGCCACGTCGCTGTTGACCACGGCGAGATACTTGCCGCGGGCGGCCTTCAGGCCGGCGTTGACCGCCCTGGCGAAGCCGAGGTTGGTCTTATGGCGGATCTTGACGGCGCCGCGCAGGCCGGCGATGTAGCGGCGCGTCTCCGGGCCGGAGCCGTTGTCCACGAGGATGAGTTCGTAAAGCCCGCGCGCCGTGCGCCGCAGGCTCTCCACGCAGGCCCGCAGGTCCGCGGGAGCGTTATAGACCGGGATGATGACGCTGATCAGGGGTTTGGCTCTCATTTTTTTATGCGGCGCCGCCCGCTGCGGCCGCCGTAAATATTATAGAATTTTCCAATGACGGCCGCGGAGAAACCTGGACTATACCTGCTCTTCGCGGCGCTAGCGGCGGCCTGCGCGCTCGCGGTCCACCTGCCCTTCGCCTCGGACGAGCTGCTGTGGGACGACGGGCAGTACCTGGCCGGCAACCCTTTCGCCACGGACTGCGCCAGCCTGGGCTCGGCCCTGAACCCGCTGAACCTGGTCCGCGTGCTCCCGGTCCCCATGAGCTCCCGCCCCGTAGTGAACGCCTCCCTGATCGCCGACGCCTGCGGCGGGCTCGGCCCGCGGGGCATGAAGGCCACCAACGCGCTGCTGCACGCCGGCAACAGCGCCCTGGTCTTCTTGCTGCTGTTTCTCCTCTCTAACTCCGCGCCCGGCGCGCTGTTCGGCGCGCTGGTCTACGCCGTACACCCGGCCTCCGCGGAGACCATCCATATAGTGGTCTTCCGCTCCCATTTGCTCGGTTCTTTCTTCTTTCTCTCGGGCCTGCTGGCCTCCCTCTTTTACGCCAGGCGGCCTTCAGCCGCGGCCGGCCTGGCCTCCGCCGCCTGCCTGCTGCTCGGCGCGCTCAGCGTGGAGACGGCCGTGGTGCTGCCGTTGGCCGCCGCGCTGGTTATCTTCGCCGATTCAGGCAGGGCCGGCCTGCGGCGGGCGCTGCCGCTGCTGGCGGCCGCCGTGCTGCTGCTGGGCTTCTATGCCTGGTTCCGCGCCCCCCGCTCCGGCTACAGCCTGCCCGGCAGCACGCCGGGCATAAGCGCCCCTTCTCCGCTCTACCCGGCCGCCCTGCTGCCGCCGGACCGGCCGGCGCGCGCCGTCTGGAGCCTGCCGCCGCCCTGGCGCGAAGTTTACGAGAGCAGGACGGCCAATCTCTACACTATGTCCCTGGTGGCGCTGACAGACCTGCGCGACCTGCTGCTCCCCTGCGGGCTGAGCGCGGACTACGCCCCGCGGGTGCTGCGCTCTTTCGCCGAGGGGGCCCTGCCGCTGGCGGGGGCCCTGGCCGCGCTGGCCGCCGGAGTTTTTCTCTACGCCCGCCGCCGGCTCGCCGGCCTGGCGCTGCTGCTCATAGCCGCCGGCCTGCTGCCGGCCCTCAATCTCTGGCCGGCCTATAACCTGAAAGCCGACCGATACCTGTACCTGCCCCTGGCCGGCGCGGCCCTGCTGGCGGCCGCCGGCCTGCGCTACGCGCTGGGCAGCCGTTACCGCGTACCGCTGCTGGGAGCGGCGGGCCTGTGGCTGGCCGGCCTGGCCGGCGCGGCGCTGCTGCGCGGGCCGCAATTCAGCGACGACCTGGCGCTGTTCTCCGCCGCGGCCGCCGCCGCTCCGGGCTCGCCCAGAGCGCGCCTCAACCTGGGGGCGGCCCACCTGCGCGCCGGGGACTGCGCCGGCGGCGTACAGGCTTTCCGCGAGGCCGCAGGGCTGGACCCCGCCGCCGCCCACCCCCGCCTGCGCCTGGCCTACGCCCTGGCCGGCTGCGGCTCCGGCGGGGAAGCCGCCGCTTTGCTGGAAACTTATCCGCCGGACGCCGACTCAGCCTACCTGCGGGGCTTGCTGAAACTAAAGACCGACAGGGCCGGGGCGGCGGCGCTGCTGCGCCTGGCGCTGGAGGCCTCGCCCGGCCGCCGGGATTTCCGGCTGGCGCTGCTGCTGGCCGAAAACAAGGAACCCGCCGGAAAGGACGGGCGGGAGGCCGAGGAGCTGCGGGCTTTCCGCGAGACCCTGGTAAAAGCCGGATTATTTTTTTGAACCGAAGTTGGTGAAGGAAAAGGAAGAGAGCTGCACCGGCTTGAAGTTGAAGCTGGCCGACGGCTCCCCCATCGGCATCCCGTCGGCGCCGGGGCTGGAATACTTCTTAAGCCAGGCCTCCCATTTCTGCCCGAAATCAGCACCCTCGCGCGTCCTGTAGTTCTTCCACAGCGCGTCGTCCGTCTTTTCCCCCGCCCTGAGGGCCTCGCAGAAGGCCTTGAACTGCACGCGCGTGTGCGGCTTGTTGAGGTACAGCACGGCCCCGTAGGATTGCAGATACCAGTCGGCGATCTGGTTGTCGGACTGCAGCTGGTCCAGCTTGACGCCGAAGAAAGTGCCGAACGGCAGGCGGCGCTCCGGCGGGAAATAGGCCAGCGCCCGGCTCCAGGCGCCGCCCTCCGGGAACACGGATTCCTCCATGTACACGGCCAGGCCCTCGTTGAGCCACTGCGGCGGGTACTTGAGCTTCTCGGCGAAGTAGCTCTCGAAATAGAGGTGCGTCAGCTCGTGCGCGATAACCGCCTTTAGCTTCTGCATGTCGCCGGTGTCGTAGACCACGATGGTCTTTTTGGCGACGAAGGCCAGGCCCTTGGACCAGCGCGGCGGCTTGAACTCGCCTTTGAGGTAGGAGTCCTGCGAGGAGTAGATGTAGATCTTGGTGCGCTCGCGCACCATCCACGGCGCGAACATGGCCAGGTTCAGCCGCATCGAGGAGTACATGCGCTCCATCTCCAGCGAGACGGAGGCCGGGGACCACACGGATTCGTGCAGGATCTCGAAGTGGGGCGAGGTCTTGTGATGCCAGTCGACGGGGGCCGCGGTGGCGAGGGAGACGGAGAGCAGCAGCAGGGAGGAGAGCATGGGCGCCTCCTTAATCCTGGGTCACCGTTACATTCACTTGCTGGCCGACGCGCGTAAAATTGACCGTGGCTCCCTCGATATTGACGGAACCTGAGGACGGGATAGACGCAGAATTGGGGTAGGTGATGAAATTCCACCGGGTAAACTGCTCCCCGGCCACCCACTGGGAATGCGAGGCCGACTTGCTGGCGCGGTAGTTGCGGGAGGCCAGCACGTAGCGGGCCAGCACCCACTTCATGACCATCACCGCGATCATGGAGAGGATCACGGAAATGACCAGGGTCTGGACCAGCACTATGCCTTTTTTCCACCCTCGTTTCATATATTCATAGTCTAGCAGAGAAACCCCCCGACGGCAAGGGCGCGGCTGGAGGGCCTAGGGCCTGGAGACCGAAGCGGCGATCACGGTATCGAGCGAGAAGTCCACGTCGCGCTGCGAGGCGGCCATGCCGCGGGCGGAGGCGTCCCAGAAAGAGCGCAGGCGCACCCGCACGGTGGCGGAATCGTTGATGCGCTCCGCTGAGCGGCGGGAGAAGATGCTCTGGCCGGGCAGGGGGGGCACGACGTGCTGGGAAAGTTTGAGGACGGTCTGGCCGCCCATGTTCAGGCCGCAGGAGCCTGGCGGCACCGGGTAAACCCCGTTCCACACCGGGGAGCCAGCCTGGCCGCAGGGGATGTTGGAAACCGGCAGGTTGGCGGTGTGATAAAAAAGGGCCTGGGTGCCGGGCAGAGCCGTGTCGTTGCCCAGGCAGAAATGGTGCCAGGCCGGCCGGGTGACGGCCGCGGCGGCCAGGTTAACGGGGTAACAGCCGGTGAGCCTGTCCACGTTGGTGGCGAAATCCAGCACGTTGCCCTGCGCGCCGAAGGCCGGAGAGTCCAAGCGCGTGGCCGCGCTCAAATTGTTCTGTATGGCGCGCATGCCCAGCAGCAGCGTGCTCTTCACCGCGTTCCCCCGGTAGTTCTGCAGCATATGCCGGTGCGCGGTGGAATAGATCGTGGCCATGGAGGCGGCCATGAAACTGAAGATGAAGATGGCCACCATCAGCTCTACGAGTGTAAATGCCCGGCGTTTTTCCATTTTCAATCCGTATAGCTGAGCTGGAACGTGACCCGTTTGCAGGCCAGCGGATAATCGGGCGGGCTGCCCAGGCCGAAACCGCAGTCGTAGCTGGCGACGTTGTAGGTGAAGCTCCCGCCGTTCTCGATAGGCGTGTCGGCGAGCAGCGAGGTGATGGTGTGGTTGCCGTTGCGCAGCGCCCATTGGCCGGAGGGGTCCGCGGCCCAGCGCCCGGGGACGGCGCCCGGGGAATAATTGGGATCGCTCGGGGCGACGCTGACGTAGACTTTCAGCGCCTGCTGGGCCTGGCGCAGGGCCATGGCCGCGGCGTCGCGTTTGTCCGCCCTGGCGTCGGCGACGAAGCTGGACAGGACCACGGAGAAGACGGCGCTGGCGGTCATGGCCGCGATCACCGTGGCCATCACTACCTCCACCAGCGTCTGTCCGGGGCGTCCGCGCGTCTTCATATCAGAACCTGGGGCAGGAGGGCACGCTGGTGCCGCTGGCCGAGCAGCTGCCATTGAGATCGAAAGAGTAGTTCCAGGTGTTGTACGGGGAGTTGCCGCCGTTGCGCCGGGTGCAGGCCGCCCCTCCGCCGCAAGAGGCCTGGCCTACCTGGTAGATGTAGTAGGAGGCGCCGCCGGGGCCGGTGCCCCATTGCTGGGCGGCCACGTACTGGCAGCGCACCAGGCGGCAGGCCGACCTGTCGGTGGTCTGGCAATTGGTAGTGTTGCAGCTGTCGGTCATGAAACCGGACAGGTTTTCCGCCGCGGTCGGGTGGTCTATCTTGTACATGCGGTAGGCGTTGGCGAGCATATGCCCTATGGCGACGGCGTCGCTGGCGCGCGAAGTCTCCACGGTCTTGAGGTAGTGGGGCACGCCCACCGAGGCGAGGATGCCCATAATGAACACGACCACCAGCAGTTCTATCAGCGTAAAGCCTTTTCTGACGGGTTTCATATTTTCCTCCCGGCGCGGTTTAGCCGGCGCCGATCTGCGAGAGCTGGAAGATGGGCATGAAGATGCTCATCACGATGACGGCCACGATGCCGCCGACGCCCACGACCAGGATGGGGTCGATCATGGCCGAGAAGCGGCGCAGCCACTGGTCGATCTGCTCCTGATAGTACTTCGAAAGCACCACGATGATGTCCGGCAGCTTGCCCGACTCCTCGCCCATCCACATCATCTCCGTCACCATGGGCGGGAAGATGCCGGTCTTCTTGAAGGACTCGGAGATGGAGCGGCCGCTGGCGATGTCGTTCTTGGCCTGCTTGAGCGCGCCCTGGAAGATCAGGTTCTTCTTGAAGGCGCCCTCGAGCACCGAGACGGCGTTGAGGATACTGACGCCCGAGCGGATCAGCGTGGCCATGGTGGTGAGCATGCGCTCTATGGCCATGGCCTTCATCAGCGCGCCGAAGAGGGGCAGGTTGAACTGGATGTGGTTCCAGGTCAGGCGGCCCGGGGGCGTGGCGATGTAGGCCCTGAAGGCGAAGACGCCGCCTATAGTGCCGACGAGCATGAGCACGAAATACTTGGTCAGGATGGAGGAGACCAGCAGCACCATGCGGGTGACGATGGGCAGCGTCAGGCCGAAGTCCTTGAAGATGTCGGCGAAGACGGGAACGATGTAGAAGATGAAGTAGACCAGCACGCCCATGGACATCGTGAACAGCACGGCCGGGTAGGAGACCGCGGTGACGATCTTGGACTTCACGTTCTCCTGGGATTCGCTGTAGGCGGTTATCTGCCGCAGCACGGCCGGCAGCTGGCCCGAGACCTCGCCGGCCTGCACCAGGGAGACCCAGATATCGTCGAAGACCTTGGGGTGCTTCTCGAGCGCCTTATGGAAGGCGCCGCCGGCGGAAACTTCCTTGGTGACGGCGGACAGCACGGCGCCCAGCGCCTTGTTCTCGGCGTGCTCGCTGAGCAGCGACAGCGCGCGCACGAGCGGGATGCCGCCGCCTATCAGCGTGGACATCTGCTCGCCGAAGAAGACCATTTCGCGGCCGGAGATGCTCCCCCCGCCCATCTTCTTGATGCTCATGATGCCTTTGGACTTGGTGTCCTCGGCCTGGATGGAAAGGATGAAGAGCCCCTTGGTCTGCAGGGCCTGTACCGCGCCGTCTTCGTCGTCGGCGTCCACGGCGCCGGTGGTTACCGTGCCCTGGGCGTCCTGTACCGTATAAATGAAGCGTCCCATATATATTGAAGTCTAACAGAAAGTCGGGGTCAGTTCAAGCCCCTATCGCTCCGTCATCGTGATCGACAGCATGTCGTCGGCCGAGGTGACGCCGGCCAGCACCTTGCGCCAGCCGCTGGCGCGCAGGTCCCAGGCGCCGCTCTTGAGCGCCGTTTCGCGCATCTTCGGCACGTCGGCGTCCTTGACGATGACGCGCTTGATCTCCTCGGTAATGAAGAAAACCTCGTAGATGGCCTTGCGGCCCTTGTAGCCCATGTTGACGCACTTGGGGCAGCCGCGGGCCTTGTAGAAGGTCAGCCGCGTCAGGTCGGGCACAGGGTCGAGCCTGGATTCGCGGGCGAACATGTCGAGTTCCTCCTGCGTGGGGCGGTACGGCACCTTGCAGTCGGGGCAGAGCACGCGCACGAGGCGCTGCGCGGCCACCAGCAGCAGGGTGCTGGCCAGCAGGTAGGGTTCGATGTCCATGTCGATGAGGCGCGGGATGGCCTCGAGCGCGCTGTTGGTATGCAGCGTCGATAGCACGAGGTGGCCGGTCATGGCGGCCTTGAGGCAGGCCTCGGCCGTCTCGTTGTCGCGGGTTTCGCCGACCAGGATGACATCGGGGTCCTGGCGCAGGAAGGAGCGCAGGCCGGCCGCGAAGGTGAGGCCGATCTGGGGCCGGATCTGCACCTGGCTGATGCCCTCCATCTTGACTTCGACGGGGTCCTCCAGCGTCATGATGTTGATCTCGGGCGACTTGATGGTATTGAGGACGGCGTTGAGGGTGGTGGTCTTGCCGGAGCCCGTGGGGCCGGTCAGCAGGATCAGCCCGTGCGGGGCGGTGGCGGCCTTCAGGAAGTCCTCCTTCTGGCGCACCTCGAAGCCGATCTTGTCCACGTTGAATTCCACGTTGCCCTTGTCGAGCAGACGCATGACCAGCTTTTCGCCGAAAACGGTGGGGCAGATGCTGACGCGGGTTTCGATATTGCGGTTCTGGAACTTTATGGTGAAACTGCCGTCCTGCGGGAGGCGGCGCTCGGAGATGTCCAGCTTCGCGAGGATCTTGACGCGCGAGATGATGGCGTCGAAGAGTTCGGACTGCGGGGCGCTGCGCTCGTAGAGCGTGCCGTCGATGCGGAAGCGCAGGGCCACCTTCTCGTCGTACTTCTCCAGGTGGATGTCGCTGCAGCGCTCGCCGATGGCCTGCTTGATGATGGCGTTGACGAGCTTGATGGACTGCGCGCCCTTGCTCTCGCCGATGATGACCTTGTCCAGGTCCAGCTTGCCGTCTGAGGTGACCACGTCGGTCTCGGAGGATTCCCCCTGGCCCTCGCCGGCGCCTTTGTCGAGCACGCGGTCGATGAGACTGGTCTGCCCGGAGTAGAAGGAGTCTATGACCTTGAGGATCTGCGCCTTGGTGGAGATGAACGGCGTGATCTCCATGCCCGACACCAGCTTAAGGTTGTCGAGCATGATGATGTTGGTCGGGTCCGTCATGGCGGTGGCCAGGGTGTTGTTCTCTATGAACAGCGGCACCACGGCGTTGTCGCGGGCGAACTTCTCGGGGATCATCTTCTCCAGGCCCTGGCCCTTCTCGGGGTTCAGGATCTGGTTCTCTTTGGAGGCGTACGGGATGCCCAACTGCTTGGCCAGCGCCTGGGCCACCTGTTCCTCGGTGGCATAGCGCAGCTTCACGAGCGCCTCGCCGATGAGGCCGCCCTGCTGCTGCTGGAACTTCAGCGCCTTCTGCAGCTTGTCTTCGTCGATCCATTTGGCCTGGATCATTATTTCGCCGAGGAGTTTGTGGGCCATAGTAAGTTGTTTTCCCCGCCTAATGCCGCGGGCTCCCTAAGGAGCCCGGGGCGGCGCAGGCTGCGCCGGGACTAGTCTACCAGTATCGTGGGCGTCAGGAAGATAACCAGGTCGGTGTTGGTGCGCCTGGAGCTGACGCTGGTGAACAGCCAGCCGATGATCGGAATGTAGCCGAGCAGCGGGACCTTCTTGACTGTCTTGCTCTCGGTGGAGGCCAGCATGCCGCCGATGACCACGGTCTGGCCGTTCTTGACGCGCACCATGGTGGAGGCGCCGCGGCTGACGGGGTCGTAGACGGTGGAGCCCTGGACGGTGATAGCCGAGGCGACCATGTCCGAGTAGGCGGGCTGCACCACCATCGTGATATAACCTTCCTTATTGACCTGGGGCGTCACCTTGAGGATAAGGCCGATGCGGCGGCGCTCGGCGCCGGTGGAGCTGGAACCCGAAGAACCTCCGGCCGAGGAGACCGTGCTCTGGGCGCCCATCGCCGCGTCCTTGGAGATGGTGATCAGGGCGGTCTTGTTGTTCATCGCGACGATCTTGGGCTTGCCGAGGTAGCGGCCCTCGCCCTTGGAGATCAGCGCGCGGAAGATGGCCTGCAGCTGGGCGAGGCTGAAGATGCCGTAGTAGACGCCCTTGGAACTCTGTTGGCCGGTGGAGTAGATCGGGTCTATGGTGCCGCCGCCGCTGCTGCTGCTGCTGTCCGAGGAGGTCTCGCCGATGTCGCTGGTGTTCGGGAAGAACATCTTCCACTGGTCGCCGGAATAGAAGCCCGGGCGCAGGCCGTAGTCGGTCAGGCGGGCGGGGCCGGCGAAATAAGCCATCTCGCCGCGGCTGCCGCCCCACTCGATGCCGAGCTCGTTCATGCGGTCGGTGTTGATCTCTACGATCTGGGCCTCTATCAGGATCTGCGGGGCCTTCTTGTCGAGCTCGGAGAGGATCTGCTCAACCTGCGGGAATACTTCGGGCACGTCGGTGATGATCAGGGTGTTGGTGCGGGGGTCCACCGCCAGCTTGCCGTTCTTCTTGGACAGCACGCTGCGCACGATATTGATGATGGCGATGGGGCTATCCTTCTCGCCCTGGCCCTGCTGCTGCTGCTGCTGGCCGCTGCTCTGGTCGCCGGCGGGGCTGTTGGCTCCGGAGGAGGTGTCCTGCGCGGTGATGGAGGCTATCTCCTCGCCTATCGAGGTGATGGGGATGAGCGGGATGTAGTTCAGGGTATAGATCTTGGTGATCAGGTTGGGCATGTCCACGGAGCGCTTCTGCACCACGTAAGTGTTGCTCTTGCCGATGCGCTGGTAGGTCAGGCCTTTCACGCGCAGCAGCAGTTCCAGCGCCTCGCGCACGGTGGTCTTGCGCAGGAACACGGTGATCGTCTTGGCCTCGAGGCCCTCGGTGATAATGAAGTTGACCTTGGACTGGGCCGAAACCACGTCCAGGAAGGTGGAGAGCGGCGCGCCCTTGAGGCGGATAGGACCGATCTTGCGGTCGAGCGGCGAGACCGACTCGGCCTCCTCGTACATCGGGGCTTCCTTGGGAACCCCGCCGATCTGCACGGAATCAAGCGAGGAGCCGGGGGCCTGGCCCTGGGGCATCGCGGCTGGCGGAGGAGCGTCGGAGCCGCCGTCCAGTATCGGGCCGCCCTCGTCGCCTGCCGGGCCCTGCAGGTCCTGGGCGAAATCCTTGTCCGCGGCGCCCTGTGCGTAGAGCGAAGCGACCGGGAAGAGCAGCGGCTCGGCGGTCAGGGTAAACGCGAGTAAAATTTTTATAATCTTCATAATACGCCTCCGTTCCGGAATACCAGTACTTATTATATGTTAAGCCCCGCCCAAAGACCAGCGGCTATTTCAGCACCTTACGGAATTTCTTACCTTTGTAGTCGCAGATGATGTAATCCGCGCCCACCTTCACTATCTTGACGCCGCGCACGGTCTGGCCGGCGGTGTACATGTCGCCGTTGATGATCGCCGCGCTGCCGACTATGCCCTGCAGCACCACACGGGTCTCGGGCCCCGGCTCCCTGGGCTTATACCGTTCGGCGTTCTGGACCATCCGTTCCGCTTCCGCGCGCCGCATGGCTTCGTCGCGGAGTCGCTTGTAGTCGTCCGGGGAGAAGGTGGGATCCCTTTCGCTCTGGGGGGCGTAATGGGAGATCGATTTTGGGACCGTGGAGCCCTCGACGCCCTGCTGAGCGGCGGCCTCGGGCTGCGCGGCGGACTGAGCTTCAGGCGCGGGCTCCGGTTGCACGGCCGGCGGCTGAACCGGCGCCGTGGAGAGGGCCGTGGCGGCGGCCGAAGGCGGCCTCTGCGCGGGGGCGGCGGTCTCCGGGGCGGGTTGCGCGGCGGGCTGGGCGGCGGGGGCTTTTTCCGCCGGCTGCGCGGCCGGCGCGCCGCCTTCGGACTGGAAGACCGGCGCCGTACCCGGGCCCTGCGAGATCTCGGCGGAAACCTGTTTCTTGCTGTTGCTCCACCAGTTATAGAACAGGAAGGAGGGCACGGCCAGCACGGCGGCCATCAGCAGCCAGGCGAGGAGGGACGTGAAGCTTTTCATGTCAGAGTCCCCCTCCGCGCGGGAAAACGGTGGAGATGTTGAGCGTGACCTTGACGGTACCCGCGCCGCCCTCCATGCGCTCCATGTTCAGGTCGGTTATGACCAGGAAGATCGGCGAGTTCTCTATCTCGGCGAGCCACTTGCCCATCTTGTGATAGGTCGTCACGGTGGAGACCTCGCGGGAGACCACCAGGTAGGAACCTATTTCGGTCTCGCGCTGAGCGCTCTGAGATTCTACGGAGACGCCGGTGGTCTTGGCGCTGTTGTTGATGATATAGCTCAGCCAGTCGTCCTTGTCCTTGAGCAGCGGCAGCCGGCGGTGCAGGGCTGTAACGCGGGTTTTCACGCCGTCGTACTCCTCGGCGTAATTGGAGACCACGGTCATGTTGGCGATGCTCTTTACGGTCTTGGAAAGCTTGCCGCTGATAGGGCTGTAGATGCCGGCGTAAAGGATGAGCAGGGACGGCACCGCTATGATCAGCGGGCGCTTGAAAGGCTCTATGCCCTTCTCGCCGTAGATTATGACTACGTTGGCGAAAAGGTCCTTGAAGTAGGCCGTGGCCTTCTCGATAAGGGCTGCTATCTGTGGCGGCATAAACTATTTCCTCTTGCGCGTGCACATCACCGAGAATTCGCTGGTCATCCTGCCGGCCGGCTGGAAGCCGCCGGCGTCGGGCCCGGTAGGGGCCGCGGATTCCGTGGTGCTGTCTATGCCGCCCATCGGCGGCGTGTAGACCTTGAACTCCTCGGCGGCCTTGAGGGCTTTGGTAAAATTGTCCACCAGGCGGCCCTTCACCTCGCCGCGGGTGTAGGTGGAGCCGGAGATGCGCAGCTCCTTCAAACCGCTCTGCCCCTCCGAGAAGTTGAAAGGATTGGTATAGGTTATCACGCCGACCCAGAGGTCGGACGGGATGTGGTCCGCGATAGCCGCCAGCTTCGGCGCCAGCGGGTCCACTTCCGAGACCAGGACATCCAGCGTCTGCGCGCTGACCTGCATATCGTCGATCTTGCCGCGTATGGTGCCCGCGTCCATACCGTTGAGCTCGGGCACGTTCATGACCCTGGCCCGCAGTGTGGCTACCTTGGAAGACGCCATGAGGAGACGGCCCTGCGCCAACAGCGTCAGCAGCAGCAGCAGCCCGCCCAGCACGAAAGTGATGTTCCAGACATAGCTCTGCACCTGGCGCTCCAGGTTGGCGGCGGTGCTGACCCCGGAGATGTCGGGCGAGGCCGGCCCGCCCGTGCGCCCGCGCAGCGCCGCGGCCGCGGCCAGCAGCGCGGCGGAATCGTTGTCCTTGAGGCCGCACAGCTTGCCGGCCTCCCAGGTCTCCACCGGAATGGGGGCAGCTTCCTTCTCGGCCACCGGCTTCCACAGGTCGACGCCGTCGCCGCTGAGCATGACGGCCTTGTAATCCTTGCCGCCCACGTAACGGTCCACGAACTGCATGGCGCCCTTGATGTCCAGGCGCTTGCGGTCGCTCATGCCGCCGCCGGATTCGCTCTCCGTCTCGCGGTAGAGCACCGGGCAGCCGAGGTGCGAGAAGACCAGGTAAGTGGAATTGGCGCTGAAATGGATGTAGCCCCTGGCGTCGTGGTCCTTGGGGTCCAGGAAGCCGAAGACGCGCTCCAGGGACTGCGGGGTGATCTCTACGGCGGCCAGCGACAGCCCGGCGGCCTTGACCGTCTCCGTCAGGAACTCCACGCTCTTGCGCTGCGTCAGTCCGAACAGCACGCCCAGCTTCTTGCCGCCCTCGGTAGGCACGGCGGCGAAATCGTAAACGACCTCCTCGAAGGAGACCGGGATGTACTTCTTGGACTCCAGCGGGATGGACTTGCTCCAGAACCGGCGCTCCACGAGGGGCATCACGAAATAGCGCAGGATGGCGAACTGCGGGGACAGGGTGACCACCGCCGTGGAGGAATCCCAGCTGACCTTCTTGACGGCCTGCTTGAAAGGGGCTAGCCAGGACGCTTTCTCGCTGAAGAACTCATGGTTCAGCGAGAGCGGGCGCAGCATGCCCTCCTTCACCGGGAAGTCAGTGGGGATCTTGATGAGGTGCTCGGGCTCCGGCTTGGAGTCCTTGCCCAGCCTGATCTGGGCTATGCAGATCTCCTTGGGGGAGATATAAATGCCCAGGTGTTTTGGTGCCGCTTTAGCCATAACTTTATAATTCTACAATAAAAGACCGCCCGCCGTAGCCGCGCGCGCCTATTGGTTGCCCGCCAGCTTTATTTCCACCATCGGCTTGGTGGCCTCGCTTACCTTGGAACTGAGCTCCATGCGAGCCTGGTCTATGCTGTACTTCTCCGAAAGTATGGAGGCTATCTTGTTGACCCTGGTCTCGGCCACCGCCTCGGCGTTGGCCTCGCCCGAGTAAGCGTAACCGATGAGCCGGATATTGGCCATCGGATAATAGCCCATCGTTTCCGCCACCTGGGCCAGGCGCTTGCCGCTGGCCGCGGTGAGGGCGTTGTTCTCCATGAAATAGATGCGGTAGCTGACCTGCCCGGAGAGTTCCCCCTGCCCGGCGGCGTCCCCCGCGGGGGCGGCCGGTTCCCCGGCCGGCGGCGCGGCTTCCTCTTCGGCGGCCGGCGCGGCCTTCTTCCTGGCCGGGGCTTTCTTAGCGGCCTTTTTGGGAACGGCCCTGCCCTTCTTGGCGGGCGCGGCCTTCAGCACTTTCCCCGAGGCCCCGCCTTTCACGCCTTTGCCCAGGGACCTGGACTTGAGGCCGGTGGCGGAGACGTTCTCCCGGACCGAGGCCTTCTGGGCGGCGGCCCTGCTCTGCGCGGCCTTCTCCTCCTCGGGCGTGGGACGTATCACCAGCAGGCGGCTCAGGGAGGTTTCCTTGCCCTCGTTGTCCGCGGCGGTGACGGTGAACATGTAGCGGCCGGAGGGATACGGCGCGCCGAAGAATTTCTTGCGGCCGTTCCAGAAACTCTGGTTGTACTGCGAGCCGGAGCCGGACATCTCCTGCAGCAGCAGGCGGCTGCGGTCGGCCTGGATCTCGAAGATCTGGAACTTCCAGCTCGGCTGCCCGACCGGCGATTCGAAGGCGGAGAACTCCACTATCGCCCCCTCATTCTCGTGTACCGAGATGGCCGTGGGGTAGATGCCCAGCGAAACCTTGGGGCCCTTCGTCTGCAGGTCCTCGAGGTCCTTGAGGCGGGGCGCCTTATCATAGTCAAAGAGTATTATTATTCCGCTTATGCTGGTAAGCTCCTTGGGGAAGCGCACTTCCGTGCCGGTCAGGTTCACCTCGAGGCGGGCCTTGGAGACGCCGCGCGACTCGAAATAGGAGTTGAGCGCCAGCGCCCGGCGTATGCTCTTTATCTTCACGTCGCCTTCGGCCGAGCCCTCGGGCAGCAGCAGCACGTTGGCCTTGCCGAGCGTGAAGAGCAGGCCGGAAAGCAGGCCCAGGTACCTGTCCGTGCCGGCCTTGAAGCTGGTCTCGGAAGCGAAGAAATAGTTCGGGTCCAGCGTCAGGGCCCTGGGCATGCCGTCGCCGCCCATATAGACCTTTACGGGGTTGGAGCGGCTCAGTTCCAGCAGGATGTCCCTGCGCATCTGCGCTATCTTCGAAGAGATCTTTTCCGCCACGCGCTCGCGCTGGGCGGCGTCGTCGTCGCGCCTGTCCGCCGCCTCCTCCTCCTCGTCGCGGGGCGAGGGGCGGGCGCCCAGCGGGGTCTGGCGCTTCTCCTCGGCGGTGCGCGGCGCGGAGACCTCGGTCAGCGTGGTCGGCTCGGCCCCGCGGTCCTTTACGGTGTTCACGCCGGTGTTCATGCGCAGCGTGATCTTGGAGATGTAATCGTTGGCCAGGGCCTTCTCGGACGGGCTGCCCTTTACGAGGATGTCCATGAAGCGGTCCATGGCCTCGGTATCCTCGCCCTCGTGGTAAAGCCGTATGGCCTGCTCCATGGAGCGGCTGATGCCGCTCCTGGCCGCCTGGGCGGCCAGGTCCGCGCAGAGCGGCCCTGCGGCAGTTAAAAGCAGGGCCAGCAGGCCTGGCAGAGTAAATTTAAGGGCTCTTGTTTTCATGTTACTGTTCCTGCCGAAATCGTTTATCCGCTTTATATTTAACCTTTTCCTGTTTACCTAATTATTGCAGGAATGTTACAGATTCGTCTCGCGCGCGGCGGCGGCCTGCTCAAGCGCCTTCAGCCGCGCCGCCACTCCGGCGTTGCCGGGCTCCTGCTGCAGGAAGCGGGTCCAGACCGCCCTGGCGGCCCCGAGGTTCCCCTCCCTCTCGTGGATGACGGCCAGGCCGTAGCGGGCGTTATTATCCGCGTCGTTATCGCGCAGAATAGCCTCCAGCTGGGCCCTGGCCTCTGGCAGGCGGTCCGCCCTGAAATAGAGCCTGGCCCGCAGGGCGCGCGCGGGGACGGAATACGGCGCGGCGGCGGCGAGCGCGTCGGCCTCCCGGAGCGCGGCCGCCGGCACAGGCTGCGCGGCCGCGGCGGCCTCTACGCGCCTGTAGGCGGCCAGCCACTGCAGGGCCGGGTCGTTCCGGATCTTTAGCTGTTTGGAGACGCCTTCCAGGTTCTGCACGAGCATCGTATTGGCGGGCTCGGCCATGGCCCCGGAGGCGTAGGCCTTGTGCGCCTCGTGGTACTTGCGCAGCAGCGTGTAAAAATAGCCCAGCGTGTTCCACAGGTTGGAGTCGCCGGGGTAAACCCTGACGGCCTCTCCGAAGTCCGCGACCGCTGCCGCGGCCACGGCCGTCCTGTCTGGGGCGGAGAGATAGATCTCGGCCAGGGCCTGCCAGGCCATTGGGTTCAGCGGGTTTATCACCGAGGAGACTTTAATGTTCCTGAGCGCCTCTTCCGCGCGGCCCAGGCGCTTGTGCATGATGCCCAGGTTGAAATAGATCTCGTCGTAACCGGCGTTGGCCTTCAGCGCCTCGCCGTAGGCCCAGGCGCCTTTCTCGAGGTCCCCGGAGCGCACGAGGGCGTTGCCGTACTCGTAATTCGTGTTGACCTCGCGGGAGTGCGCTTCCCAGGCGGCCCGCAGGTGCTGCACCGCCGCCGGGATGGCGTTGGCGCGCATGGCGCGGAAACCGTTGAAATAGTGGAAGTCTCGCATGAACTGCCGCTGCCAGAGCCAGGCCCCGGCCAGGCAACAGAGTATCAGCGCCCAGGCCAGCGCGGTCCCGGCCCGCGGGCGCCGCCAGGGCGGGTACTGCGTAACTCCGGAAGTCTTGCGCGCCAGCGCGCCGGCCAGCCACCAGAAGGCCATGGCGGGCACCGCGAAATGCAGGGAAACGTTGAGCATGTTGTCGGCCAGCGCCCCGACCAGCCCCGCCGCCAGCGGGACCGCGTCGTAGCGGGCCGCCTCTCCGGCGGAGCGGTAGTAGCGCCAGAAGCCGTAGAAGAGGACGGCCAGCAGCCAGAAGTAGACCCCCAGCCCGGCCAGGCCGGCCTGCGACCACTGCTCCAGGATCTCGTTATGGGCGTTGTTGGCGTGCGTGCGCAGGTGGCGCACCGCCGGGAAATTGGCCACCAGCCGCCCCTGGTAGAACGGGTAGAACAGTTCGAACTGCCCCCAGCCCTTGCCCAGCAGCGGGTTCTCCAGCCCCATCTGCCAGGCGCTGGTCCAGATGAGCAGGCGCTGGTGGAAGGAGGAGTACGTGCGGCCCTGGTCGCCGGAGAGGCCCAGCGCCGCCGGGGTGCCTATGCCGGACGCGGCCTCGTGCACGCGGTCGACCAGGCCGGAGGAGAAGGGCTTGAGGGAATCGGAGGGCCAGGCTGCCACCATCAGCAGCCCGCCGGCGATGAGCGGATAGAGGAACTTCTTGTTGCGCCGCAGCTGGGCCCGCTGCGCGCCGAAGGCGAACAGGAAGGCGAAGGCGGCCGCGGCGCCGAGCCAGGACGAGCGCGTCAGGCTGGCCATCAGCATGCCGAGGTAGGAAAAGACCACCAGGCCGTAGAACCAGCGTTTGACGGCGGTGTCCGCCTTCATCAGCAGCGAGGCCGCCAGCGGCAGGAAGAGCACCACGTAGGTCGAGATGAAGTTGGGGTTGCCGAAAGTGGAGACCGAGCGGTTGCCGTACGGGTTGAGCAGTTTGGCCCAGATCACCTCGAGACGGAAATATTCCAGTATGCCGTAGAGCGAGGCGATAGCCCCCGCCGCCATCGCCAGGTGCAGTATATCCTCCTGCCGGCAGCGGCGGATCAGCAGCCAGACGGCCGTGAAGCCCGCCGTCCAGACGAGGAAGCCGTAAGGATCGAACAGGCGCGCGAAGAGACCTTCGCCGGAGAGGGGCAGCTTCAGCCACGGAAAAAGGAACCACAGCGCCCCCCACCCCAGCACAAAAGCCAGCCATTTCCCGGCGGGCACGGCGTCGTCCCCGCCGGCGTAAGGGATGCTGAGGGCGAGGTAGAAGACGGCCGCGCAGTTGACCAGGAAGAAGAGGCCGACCCTCAGGCCCTCGGACGCTATCGCCGGGCGGAAGAACGGGGCGTGCCCGAACCAGGCCCAGGCGAAGGAGGCGAGGTAGACCAGGCAAAGCGCGGCCAGCGGCGCCGCAAGGGCGGTGCGCGGCAGCGCCCAGGCCTTGCGCCGGGCCGATTCGTAAAGGAAGAGAGCGGCGGCCCCGAGCACCGCTGCGTTGAGGATGGCTATCTGCAGGTAGTAGGGGTTGCGGGTCAGGCCGGTGAAGAACAGCAGCGGCGACACAAAGAACGCCGCCGCCAGCATGAAAACCAGCGGCGCGCGCGGAACGGGCAGTTCTTTGTCGGTATTCTGCATTTTTTCGGCGGGCGGCTAATCCAGGCCCACTATCCTGACCCCTTCCTTGTTCTTCCGCGCCTCTTTGGCCAGGTTCGGGTTGCGCTCATAGACCACCTGCAGGTTGCGCCTGGCCTGCTCGAAATTGGGGTCCTTCTCCAGGGCCAGCCGGTAGTTGCCCGCCGCCTCCCGGTACTTGCCCTGCGCGAACTGCACGTTGGCCAGCAGCGTGTAGGCTTCGGCGCTGCCGTGGTCGTGGTCCTTGCGGAAGCATTTCCAGGCCGACACGTTGTTCTGGTACTCGCGCTCGGCGGACTTGAAGTCCTGGCGCATGATATGGATCTGGGCCTTGCGGAAATAGTTCGGGGAATACACCGGGTCCAGGTGCTCGTAAAGGTTATAGCGGGCCATCGCCTTATCGAGGAACTCGGCCGCCTCCTTCTGTTTGCCCTGGCGCATCAGGTGGTCGTGCATTTTCAGGTAGAGGTTGCCCACCTGATGGTGCATCTGCACGTAGTTGGGCGCTATGCTGCGCACGTACTCGTAGGAATCCATGGCCCGCTCGTAGTCGTCGCGCGGCTTGTCCTTCTCGTCCCCCCATTCCGGCCTGTAGCCCCGTTCCATGTTGAAGCGGTCGTTGAAGACGTTGCCGGTGAAGTAATAGGGCATGATGAAGAACCGGTTGAGCGTATTCACCTTCTTGTAGTAGGTGATCGCGTCCTCCCATTTGCCCTGCTTGGAGAAGAAGATGGCCATGTTGTGGTAGACGTCGCCCTTGAACCAGCCCCAGAAGTAGTACATCGGGAACAGGGTGAGCAGTATCACCACCGGCACGGCCGCGGAGACGCCCTTGAGCATGACGCCGGCGAAAGCGTAGACCGCGTAGCCCACGCAGAGCAGCATCAGCGCCCAGGCTATGTGCCACTGCAGGATCTCGCCGTCGGCGATATAGTTGCGCAGCGGCCCCTGCAGCACGGAGAATTCGCTGAGCACCAGGTAGGCGGCGTAGAGCACGGCGGCCAGGCCGGCCGCGCGGGCTATCCAGACGCCCCACATGTAGGCCCCGTCGTCCCCGACGGCCTTTTCCCCGGCCGTCTTCGCCGGCTGGCCCGCTTCTTTGTAATGCAGTTCCCACAGCGCGTGGCCGCGGGCCAGGTTGATGATCACGCCGGGCAGCAGGCCCAGGTAGACGCCGGAAGAAACGAAGCGCATGCTGACGTCCGTGAAATTATGCGCGAGCATGCCCAGCAGGGCCACCAGGTAGCCCAGCAGGTCGTAGGCCACCGGGGGCGGCCTCGCGCCTTTCAGACCGGAAGTATATACGTTCAGTCCGCGCAGGCCAACCGTGGTCACGAAAATGATTATCCACAGGTAGAGGCCGAAACCGATAAGGCCGTTGTCCATCCACTGCTCGATATGCTCGTTCTCGGCGTGGTCGGTCTCGGTATTGTGCTTGCCCTCGATGTGGAAGATCTCGGGGCGGCGGTAGGCCGGGTAGATCACCTTGAAACTGCCCACGCCGATGCCCGTCAGCGGATGGGTCTCTACCATCTCCCAGGTAGACAGCCAGGTGTTTATGCGGAAGCTGTAGGAGGCCGCGTTGCCGATGAGGTAGATGGCCAGCGCCGCCGCCACCGGGATCAGCGAGGCCAGGCCCAGGAAAACGCCGCGGCTCACGGGCAGTTTGTCGCGCAGGAAGAAGTAGCCGTAGAAGATGGCGAACAGGAAGAACGAGATGCCCAGCCCCAGCACGGCGCCTTTGGTCTGCGTGCCGTAGATGCAGATCAGGTTCATTATTATCAGCGGCACCAGCAGTATGGACTTTCGCTTGAGCCACTGCGTTACGATGATGGGCAGGATCAGCACCAGGAAATTGCCGAAGAAGTTGGGATTGCCGTAGGTGGAGAAGACGCGCTGGCTGAACGCCCAGCGCCAGACGAACGGGTCCAGCATGGGGCCGACGTCCTTGGACGGGGAAAGGCGGGTATCGAGGAATTGCAGCATGCCGTAGAGCACGGCGATGTAAGCCGTGACGATCAGCACCTTGGTCAGCCGGTCTATGGCCTCGGCCGTGAATTCCCGGATGACGATCAGCGTGACCGACATGTACAACAGGTAGCGCACGAAGTCGTCCACGCTGGGGCCCTTGTAGGGCGCGCTGACGAAAGACACCACGACACAGAGCAGGTAGGCGAAGAAAGGCGCCAGGAAGATGAAGTCCTCGCGGCGGAAAGCCCGGCGGCCCTCCAGCACCAGCAGCGACACCCACAGGCCCAGCAGGCCGAAGCCGCCCATCTGCAGCAGCGTTATCTTGACCTGGGCGGAGTCGTAGGTGCGCAGGTAGAAGGTATCCGAGATCAGCAGGTAGAGCATCGGCAGCCACCACCAGATGGCTTTTCTGGCGAAGCTTACCCCGGGGGCGAAACTGATGCCGTCTTCTGCTGCCGGAAGTATGGTTTTTTTTGACATGATTACGGAAGGAACCGCGGAAGGAACTGCCAAACCCCTGTACCCTGAAAAATTTCAGCCGAGGATGGGACTTGAACCCACAACCTGTCGCTTACGAAGCGAATGCTCTACCAATTGAGCTACCTCGGCAACTCCATAATTATATAGTAATTTTAATCGGAAATCAAAAATACCATGGATAAACGGGGCCGGGCGGAAGCCGGCGCACGGACCGCGAGGGCGGTTGCGGTTGTACCGGGCCGGCAGAATTTGTAATATTTCGGGATTCTGCAACTTTAGGGAGGACTATGGAAGCACTGTTCAGGAAAAAGTCACTGTCGGCGCTGATGGAGCAGACCAAGGACAAGGAGCATGCGCTCAAGCGCGTGCTGGGACCGCTCAACCTCACGCTGCTGGGCATCGGCGGCATCATCGGCGCCGGCATCTTCGTCCTGACCGGCCAGGCGGCCGCGCAGTACGCCGGCCCCGCCATCGTCATCTCGTTCATCATCTCGGCCGTAGGCTGCGCCTTCGCGGGCCTCTGCTACGCCGAGTTCGCCTCCATGATCCCGATCGCGGGCTCCGCCTATACTTATTCTTACGCGACCATAGGCGAGCTGCTGGCCTGGATCATAGGCTGGGACCTGATCCTGGAATACCTCTTCGGGGCCGCCGCGGTGTCGGTGGGCTGGAGCGGCTACGTGGTCAGCTTCCTTAAGGACTTCGGCGTCACCATCCCGGCCGCGCTGTCCAGCGCGCCGTTCTCCTTCGACCACATACACGGCTGGGCGGCCACCGGCGGCATCATCAACCTGCCGGCGGTGCTGATCATCGCGCTGGTCACCGGCCTGCTGGTGGTAGGCATACAGGAGTCCGCCACCGTCAACGACTTCGCGGTGTTCGCGAAGGTGACCGTGGTGATACTCTTCATAGCCTTCGGAGTGTCCTACATCAACGCCGATAACTGGAGGCCTTTCATCCCGGAGAACTCCGGCACTTTCGGCCAGTACGGCTGGAGCGGCATCTTGCGGGGCGCCGGCGTGATCTTCTTCGCCTATATCGGGTTCGACGCCGTTTCCACCGCCGCGCAGGAAGCCAAGAACCCCCAGCGCGACATGCCGATAGGCATCCTCGCCTCCCTCGCGATCTGCACCGTGCTCTACATAGCGGTGGCGCTGGTGCTGACCGGCATAGTGAAGTTCGACCAGCTCAACGTCCCGGACCCGATAGCGGTGGGCGTGAACGCCGCCGGCCCGGGCCTGTTCTGGCTGCGCAAGTTCATCAAGATAGGCGCCATCGCCGGCCTCTCCTCGGTGATGCTGGTGCTGCTGCTGGGCCAGCCGCGTATCTTCTACGCGATGTCTATCGACGGCCTGCTGCCGAAGTTCTTCTCCAACGTGCACCCGAAGTTCAGGACGCCCCACGTGACCACGATGGTGACCGGCGCTGCCGCGGCGGTGCTGGGAGGCCTGTTCCCGATCGGCGCCCTCGGCGAGATGGTGTCCATAGGCACGCTGCTGGCCTTCGCCATAGTCTGCGCCAGCATCATCGTGCTGCGCCGCACCCACCCGGACCTGCCGCGCCCGTTCAAGACGCCGCTGGTGCCGCTGGTGCCGGCCCTCGGCGTGCTCATCACCGTCGGGCAGATGTTCATGCTGCCGCTGGCCACCTGGCTGCGGCTGATAGTCTGGATGGCCATCGGCATCGCCATCTATTTCTTCTACGGCCGCCACAACAGCAAGCTGGCGACCGCGAAGACGGACGACTGGAACAAGTAAGCTCTCCCCCCGCAAATGAAGCGGCCGCCGGTTTTAGCCGGCGGCCGTTTTCATCTTGCCCTCGCGACCTTTACTTCTTCGCGGCGGCGGACATCGAGTACAGCTTGTCCGTGGCGCCTTTGATGCCGTTGGTCACGTCGGCCACCATCTTCGGGTCCCAGTCCTTCTTCTCCACGCGCAGGAACGAGGTCTTGTCCACGCGGTTGTCGAAGCGGCCTATCGGCAGGTGGTACTTCTTGCCGTCCCTGGCGATGGTGATGGTGCCGGGGACTTCGGAGTTCTTCTCCAGGTAGTCCATGTCGTCGCAGCCGTAGTCGTTGAGCATCACTTCCATCGGCACGCCGTGGTGCAGGATGGAGCCCGGGTCGTTGGGGTTGGTGCGGGCGGTGTTCTTGCGGCGGCTCTCCTCGGGGGTCACCCAGACGTAGAGGATGACGGCGCGCCTGAGGATCTCCGGGTCCAGTTCCCTGAGGGAGTACTGGTAGCCCAGCGGGTCCTGCAGCGGGAAGGAGGACTTGTCGGGACCGCCGCGGGCGGCCTCTATCACTATGGTCTTACCCTCGAAGGAGGCGGGGTAGGCGGCGTGCTTCTCGTCGAGCATCGCGCGGGCCTCGGGCTCCAGGGCGGCGGCCACGGTCTTCCAGGTGGCGGCGTCCAGACCGGCCAGGCGCGGGGCGATCTTGGCCTTCTCGCCGGCCTTATCGATGCGCTTCATAAGCAGGTCGGCGGCGGACTCGGCCTTCACCACGTTCTTCTTCATCAGGTCGTGGTAGTCCTCGTTGAGCAGGTGGATGAGCGTGCCCCAGTCCTTGGTGTCGATGAAAGGGCGGTCGCCGGACTTGAAGAACAGGCGGTTCTTGCCGAGCTTCGCCAGCTCGTCGTCGGCGCGGCGCATCATGTGCACGTAGGGAAAGTCGTCGAGCTGCAGGTTGGAGCCTATGTGGAACTCTTTCTGGAGCCTCTCGGGCTCTACGTTGGCCAGGAAGCGCCTGACCTCGGATTTGCCGGAAGCCGGCAGGGCCAGGAGCAGAACTATATCGAATGTGTCGCTCATTGTTTCCTCCTAACAGAATTTGCTGTTTAGATTTTAGACAATATCCGCCAACTATTCAAGGAAACCCGCCCATTGCCCCCCCTGCCCGCTACCGCTATAATAGGTAGCATCGACCCTATGCCCCAAACCGACACGCCGCGACCTTTCCTCATCCGCGAGAGCTGGATGTCCCGCCTCTGGCTGCCGGCCCTCCCCGCTGCCCTGCTCTTCTCCGCCGCCTTCTACTACATGCTGCCCCTGGCCGCCCCGGAAGAAGCAAGGACCGGCGCCGCGCTGGCGCTGGGGACGGCGGCGGCCCTGCTGCTGGTCTACCGGCAGAAGCGGGAGCACCTGGCCCGTCATATTGCCGAAGCGGAGCTGCTCGGCTTCAGCTGGACCGTAAAAGGCTGCCTGTGGAACCCGGCCGGCGCGCCGGAGCTGCGATTGCACCTCCCTCAGGGCGACCCCGAGGAGGACAGGCTGCTGGCGGACCTGGTAAAAATATGCGGCCACCCGTACGGGGACGCCCGGCGCCTGCTGCGGCGGGCCGGAGGACCGGCCCTGGCCGCGGCCGCCGCTATCACCCTCGGTTTGGGCAAAGCCCCTTGGCTGATGCCGTTCCTGGCGCCGCTGTTCGGCCTGGCCGCGCTGGTCTTCCTCCTCTCCCGGGGCGAAGCCCTGTTCGACCGGCTGGAGCGCGGCCTTTCCGCCCGCGAGGCGCTGGCCACGCTGTCGACGGAAGCCGATTACCGCCAGTGGAATTTCCTCAGCCTGGAGGCCAAGCGGGACCTGGCCGGCCGTCTCCCCGCCATGAAGGAAGCGATAGACCGCGTCCTGCGCGGCGAAGCCGGGCTGGCGGCGGGCTCCGCCGTGCTGGAGGTCGGCGCGGCCGGCGGCTTCCTGTGGAAGCATATACCGGAGGAGCTCCGGGCAAACTGGAGTCAGGCGGAAAAGGACCCGCACGCCTCCCTCTACGCCCGGCGCCACTGCAACGGAGCGCGCTTCCATTTAGCCGACGTCAAATCCCTGCCCTTTCCGGCCGCCTCCTTCGACGCGGTGGTCGGGCTGGAATGCTTCGACTCGCTCTCGCTGGAAGACCTCGGCCGCTTCCTGGCCGAAGCCGCCCGCGTATTGAAACCGGGCGGACGGCTGGTACATCTCAAGGATTTTCCCGACTGGCCGGGCTCGGCCATCGCGGCGCGGCTCAACGCCTTCGGCCTGCGGGCGCTGCGGCGGGAGCCGGTGAGCCTGGACGGGAAACTTGAATTGCGCTTCGTCCCCCTAGGCGCGGCGGACATAGAAGAACTCGCGCGGGCGGCGGGCCGCGAGGCCGGCCCTACCGCGCCGTACGCCAGGGCGCTGGCCACCGTTTACTCCGCCGGCGCGGACTCCGACCGGCGCTTCAGGCTGCCCATGTTCGTCTCCGCCCTGGCGCTGCGCGAGACCTTTCTCGCAGCCGGCTTCGAACTTGTCAGCGACTCTCTGGGCCCGGGCGCCGGCCGGCCGGAAGTCATGGCGCACATCGTGGCCCGCAGGCCCGCTTAAGTCCGCCTTTTTTTATATAATCCCCATATGACCCCTCTCGAAATAATGTGGACCGTTTTCGCCGTCACCGCTACCGCCCTGTTCGTGGCGGACATAAAGCTCTCGGCCGGCCGGGCCCACGAAATAGGCCGCAAAGAAGCCATGCTGCTCTGCGCCTTCTGGATACTGGTCGCCTCCGTCTTCGGCGTGCTGACCGGCTACATGCTGGGTTTCGACCGCATGGTCGAGTTCTTCACGGCTTATACCATAGAGTACTCCCTCTCTATGGATAACATGTTCGTCTTCATCATGATCTTCTCGTACTTCGGGGTACCCAAGAAGTACCAGCCGAAGATCCTGACCTGGGGCATCCTGGGCGCCGTCTTCATGCGCCTGGTACTGATCTTCGCCGGCGTGGGGCTCATCAACCGGTTCCACTGGCTCATCTACGTCTTCGGCGCCGTCCTGATACTGACCGCCATAAAGATGCTGGTCCACAAGGACGGTGAGATGGATCCCGGCAAGAACCCGCTGCTCAGACTGCTCGGGAAGATAATGCCCATAGACAAGGAAGCCTCCGGCGGAGAATTCTTCGTCAAGAAGGCGGTCTGGCACGCTACCCCCCTCTTCGCCACCCTGGTGGTCATCGAGACCACCGACCTGGTCTTCGCGGTGGACTCCATCCCGGCCGTGCTGGCCATCTCGCGCGAGCCCTTCATCGTCTACACCTCCAACGTCTTCGCCGTAGTCGGCCTGCGCTCGCTGTACTTCCTGCTGGCCTCGGTGATGGACCTGTTCCGCTTCCTCAAGTTCGGCATAGCCGTCATTCTCTTCTACGTAGGCGTAAAGATGACCATCTCGGGCTACTACAAGATAGACCCCCTCATCTCGCTGGGCGTGGTGCTGGGCATACTGGCGGCCGCCATACTGATGTCCGTGCTCATCAAACCCGAGCCCGCGGAGCCCAAGGCCTAACCCGCCTCCCGCAGGAAAAAAGCCCCGGCTTGCCGGGGCTTTTTTTGTATATTATCAGCGGGGGATAATTACGAAAAAAGACAACGCCGCGGACTGGCATAAGAAAGACGCCGCCGCGCTTTTCAAAGAGCTCGGCACCTCCGCCGGCGGACTCTCCGCCGCCGAGGCCGCGCTGCGCCTCGCCAAATACGGTCCCAACGCCCTTAAGGAAAAACCCAGGCGCTCCCCGTTGGCCATGCTCCTCGACCAGTTCCGGGATTTCATGATCCTGGTGCTGATAGCGGCCGCCGTAGTTTCCGGCCTGATAGGCGAGATGCTGGACACGGTAATAATCCTCGCGATAGTGCTGCTGAACGCCGTCATGGGCTTCGCCCAGGAATACCGCGCTCAGAAGGCCATGGAAGCGCTCAAGCGCATGGCCGCCCCGTCGGCCTCGGTGCTGCGCGGCGGCGCGCCCGCCCTTGTCCCAGCCGCGTCCCTGGTGCCCGGCGACCTGGTGCTGCTGGAGGCCGGCAGCGTGGTGCCGGCCGACCTGCGCCTGACGGACTGCGCCTCGCTCAAGACCGAGGAAGCCGCGCTGACCGGCGAATCCCTTTCCGTGGAGAAACACGCGCTGCCCATTCCCGAGGACAACTTGCCGCTGGGCGACAGGCTCAACATGGCCTTCAGCGGCACGGCCGTCTCCTACGGCCGGGGCCGCGGCGTGGTAACGGCCACGGGCATGGGCACCGAACTCGGCAAGATAGCCGGCATGCTGCAGGACGAGGCGGAAGTGCAGACCCCGCTGCAGCGGCGCCTGACGGCGTTCGGGCGCAAGCTGGCCTGGGGCATACTGGGCATCTGCGCCATAGTTTTCACGGCCGGCCTGGCGCGCGGCGAGCCTCCGGCCCTGATGTTCCTGACTGCGGTGTCGCTGGCGGTGGCGGCCATTCCGGAGGCGCTGCCCGCCGTGATGAGCATCGCCCTGGCGCTGGGCGCCGCCAAGATGGTGCGCCAGAACGCGCTGGTGCGCAAGCTGCTGGCCGTGGAGACGCTGGGCTCGATAACGCATATCTGCTCCGACAAGACCGGCACGCTGACGCAGAACAAAATGACGGCGCAGGAGCTCTGTCTGGACGGCAAGCCGCTGAAAGCAGGCGACCCCGTCCCCCCCGCCCTGCAGCCGCTGCACGCCATCCTGCTCAAGGCCGGCGCGCTCAACAACGATTCCCGCCGCGGCCCCGACGGCTGGCTGGGCGACCCGACGGAGACCGCGCTATGCGCCCTGGCCGAGGCCGGCGGTTTGGCCAAGGCGGACCTGGACGCCGCGCACCCGCGCCTGGCGGAACTGCCTTTCGACTCGGAGCGCAAGATGATGACTACGCTGCACTCCGGCGCGCTGGACGCGGGCGGCGGAGTTTTTTTCTCCGTCACCAAAGGAGCGGCCGAGAGCCTGCTGGACAACTCCGCCTCCTTCCTGGCCCCCGGCGCCGGCGCGGACGGCATGCGCGCGGCCGCCGAAGAGATGGCCGCCCGCGGCCTGCGGGTGCTGGGGCTGGCTTACCGGCGTTGGGACGCCCTGCCGGGCAAGGAAAACCCCGGTACGGAGAAGGACCTGGTATTTATAGGCCTGATAGCCCTCGAGGACCCGCCCCGGCCCGAAGCGGCGGCCGCCGTGGCGGAATGCGGCGAGGCCGGCATCATTCCCGTGATGATAACCGGTGACCACCCCGTTACGGCGCGCAATATAGCCGAGCGGCTGGGCATCATAGCGCCTGGAGACGCCGGGGCCATGCTGACGGGCCGGGAGCTGGACGCGCTGGGCGACGAGGAGTTCGAACGCAGGGTAGAGGAGGTAAGGGTCTACGCCAGGGTGGCGCCGGAGCAGAAGCTGCGCATAGTCAAAACGCTGCAGAAGAACGGGCACTTCGCCGCGATGACAGGCGACGGCGTCAACGACGCCCCGGCGCTAAAGCGCGCCGACATCGGCGTGGCCATGGGCATCACGGGCACGGACGTCTCCAAGGAAGCGGCCCACATGATACTGCTCGACGACAACTTCGCCACCATCGTCAAGGCAGTAAAGGAAGGGCGCAGGATCTACGACAATATCCGGCGTTTCATCCGCTACATCCTCGCCTGCAACTCGGGCGAGATCTGGACCATTTTCCTCGCGCCTTTCCTGGGCCTGCCCATACCGCTGCTGCCCATACAGATACTGTGGATAAACCTGATCACCGACGGGCTGCCCGGGCTGGCGCTGGCCTCCGAGCCGGCGGAGCCGGACATCATGCGCCGCCCCCCCCGCAACCCGGGTGAAAGCATCTTCTCCGGCGGACTGGGCGCCCACGTGCTGTGGGTGGGCCTGCTGATAGCCGGGGTCTGCCTGGCGGCCCAGTACTGGGGCCTGAGCACGGGGCGCGGCCACTGGCAGACCATAGTCTTCACCGTGCTCTGCCTCAGCCAGCTGGGGCAGGCGCTGGCCATACGCTCGGAGCGGCGCACGCTCTGGGAACTCGGCCTGTTCAGCAACCGCCCCCTGCTGGGCGCGGTCTGCCTTACGGCCGGCCTGCAGGGCCTGGTCATCTACGTGCCCTGGCTCAATACCCTGTTCCGCACCTCGCCGCTCTCGGCCGCCGAGCTCGGGCTGGCGCTGGCCCTCTCGGCCGCGGTATTCCTGGCCGTAGAAGCGGAGAAACTTGTGCGCCGGCGGCTGACGGCCGCCCGAGCCAAATAAAAAAGCCCCGGTCTCCCGGGGCTTTTTTGACCGCTTGAGAATTATTTCTTAACTTCTTCCTTCTTGGCTTCCTCTTTCTTCGGCTCTTCCTTCTTGGCCTCGGGCTTCGCGGGAGCCTTCGGCATGGCCGCGGGAACCTCTTCCTTGGGGATCTCGAGCAGTTCCACCTCGAAGACCAGCGTGGCGCCGCCGGGGATGGTGCCGCCCGCGCCCTGGTCGCCGTAAGCGGTGTCGGAGGGGCAGACCAGCTTGGCCTTGCCGCCCACCTTTATCTTCTGCACGCCCTCGGTCCAGCAGGGGATCACGCCGCCCAGCGGGAACTCGGCCGGCTGGCCGCGCTCCACCGAGGAGTCGAACACCTTGCCGTCGGGGAAGGTGCCGTGGTAGTGCACCTTTACCATGTCGGTCGCCTTGGGCAGAGCGCCCTTGCCTTCCTTCACGGGAATGACGATCACGCCGGAGGGCAGCTTCTTGGCGCCCTTCTCCTTGGCCATTTTCTCCAGGAAAGGCTTGGCGGCTTCCTTCTGCTTGGCCACGATGGCCTCCTGCTTCTTGGCCAGGTAGGCGTTTAGCTTCATGCCGTAGGTCTCGTCGGCCTTGGACTTCTGGCCGGCGAGGGACTCGGAGAAGCCCTGCACGATGTACTTGGTTTCTTCGGGGGTGAACTCGAACTGCTTGATCTTGGAGCTGACGGCCTGCCCCAGGAAATAAAGGGTCTTCTGGTCTTCCGTCATCTCGGCGTCTGCGGCGAAGGCCGGGGCGGCGATCAGACAGGCTATTGCGATTAACATGTTTCTCTTCATGTGGTTGTCTCCTCCTGCTGTGTCTTGCGGATATATTACAAATTTTGGCGCCCCCGCTAAAGCGGCGCGGGCGCGGCCCTACTTTACGCGCCCGGCGCGGCGCAGGGCGGCCGTAACGCGGGCCATCACCAGCGGCCCCTTGAACGGCTTCATCACGTAGTCGTCAGCGCCCATCTGGAAGGCCAGTTCCTGGCTCTTATCCGAACTCTCGGTGGTGAGCATGATCACCGGCAGATCGAGCAGGCCCAGCGCGCCGCGCACGCCCTTCACCAGGTCGTAGCCGTTCATGCGCGGCATGTTGATGTCCGAGATCAGCAGGTCCGGCGCGGGCCCCTCGGCTATTTTGGTAAGGGCCTCCTCGCCGTCAGCGGCCTCTATGGCCTCGTAGCCGGAGTTCTCTATGAATTTTTTCAGCAGCATGCGCATTACCGGGTCGTCGTCGGCCACCATCACGCGCGGCTTGCCCGCGGGCATGGCGGGAGAGGGCGTTTGCGCCGCCGGCACCGCGGCCGCGGGCGCAGCCGGAGCGGGAGCCGGCCTCGCGCCCTGGTCTTTTTCCAGCTTCAGGTAGGGCTCCACCTCTTTCAGGTCGGCCTGCCCCGTAGCCATGTTCCACAAGGCGTCCCTGGTCATGGTGCGCAGGGCGCAGGTCTCTATTGCGGCCCTGGTTATGTCCTCCGCGGTGGCGTTGTTATTGATGAGCTCCTTAACTTTGCCGTTAATCAGCAGCAGTTCCACTATGGAGGTCCGGCCCGCGTAGCCGCTCATCTCGCAGCTCTTGCAGCCGACGGCGCGGTAACAGGTCTTTTCCAGGCCGTGGGCGGCCAGGGCCTGCAGTATCGCTGGGCTGGCCTCGGCGGCCGGCACCTGCTGCCGGCAGAGCGGGCAGAGCCTGCGCACCAGACGCTGGGCGGTAATGGCCAGCAGGCCGGGCGAAATTTTAAAGCGGTCCACGCCCATATCCACAAGGCGGGAAAGCGTGGCGACGGTGTCGTTCGTGTGCAGGGTAGAGAGCACCAGATGCCCCGTCATGGCGGCCTGGAAGGCTATGTCGGCCGTCTCCTTGTCGCGGATCTCGCCGACCATGATGATGTCGGGGTCCTGGCGCAGCACCGAGCGCAGCACGGCGGCGAAGGAGAGCCCCTGCTTCTCGTTGACCTGCACCTGGTTGATGCCGGGCAGCTTGTACTCTATCGGGTCCTCTACGGTGACCACGTTGGTCCTCTCGCTCTTGACCTTATTGAGCACCGAGTAGAGTGTAGTGGTCTTGCCGGAGCCGGTGGGGCCGGTGACCAGGATGATGCCCTGCGTGGAGGTGAGGCACTTGTCCAGGCCGGAGACCACCTCCGGCGCGAACCCCAGTTTCTCGAAAGGCACCTCGGCGGCGCGCTGGTCGAGGATGCGCATCACCACCTTCTCGCCGAAGGAGGTGGGCAGCGTGGAGACTCGCAGCCCCACTTCCGCGGAGCCGATGCGCAGCTTGGTGCGGCCGTCCTGCGGGATGAAGTGGTTGGAGACGTCCAGGTCGGACATGATCTTGATGCGCGAGACCACGGCCCCCACGGCGATGTGGCGCGGCAGGCGCATTACGTTCTTCAGCTCGCCGTCGACGCGGATACGCACGTGGCTGGACTTCTCCTCGTGCTCTATATGGATGTCGGAGGAGCCCTTGCGGTAGGCCTGCGAAATTATGGAATTGACCAGCTTGATGACGGGCGAGGTAACGGAGGCATCCTGCGAATCGCCGGAGTTCTTCTCCCCCAGCACCAGGATCTCCTCGGGCGCTTCCACCTTGCTGAGCAGGTCGAAGATAACCGTATCCGAGCTGAAGAGCTGCTCCATGCAGGCCTCCACCTCGCGCGGCAGACAGAACTGCGGCAGCACTCTGCGGCCGGTCAGAGCCTCCACGTCGGCCTGGGCCGTCAGGTCGGCGGGGTCGGCCATCGCCACCTTTATCTCGGCGTCCAGTACCTTTACCGGGATCAGCCCGTGCTTACGGCAGATCTTCTCCGGCACCAGCGACAGCGCGAACTTATCCACCCTTTCCGGGTACAGGGCCGAATAAGCGGTCCGGAAGAGTGTTTCGGCCGCCTTGACGAACCGCTCCTGGGTGACCAGGCCGGCGTCTATCAGCGCGTGGGAGAGGTACTTCTTCTTCTCGCCGCGGAACTGTTCCACGGCCTGGGGCGTGACCCCGGGCAGCCCAGCAGCCGCCCGCACCGCCCACTCATCGCTAAAGCGCCATGTATCAGCCATAGGCGTATTATATTATTTTAAATTCCCTCGCACCCCTATAAACACGAAACCCCAGACTTTCGTCCGGGGCCGGTCCTGATATTTCTAGTTCCAGGTTCGAATCTCTTAAATGGTTGCGGGGGTTGGATTTGAACCAACGACCTCAAGGTTATGGGCCTTGCGAGCTACCAGGCTGCTCTACCCCGCACATGTATTATAGCACAGGTGCGGAGACAATAGCAACGTTCTCCGACGATAAAACAGGGCTTTACAACTTTTCAGTTTCCTCCCCCCGACTCAAAAAAGTGATCAGCAGAATGATGGTGATCGGATTTGTGATCGGTTCGCGGAAAAACCCTAGAGAGTGATACCTAGTGATGCCTGCTGATTAGCTGATTACTTAGGCCATTAGCTCGGATCCTGGGGGAAACCAATCTGCCTACAGCAGCATCAGATTTTCGGCACATATACTAAAACAATGCCTGGCACAGATAGGACGCTATATTTACCAGTGTTTATCTCAAATATCACCAACCTGTCCTTGCCCTTAAGCAAAATCCGATTGTTCCCCAGCCAGCCTGCGAATCCTGCACCTTCCATACTCGGAATGGCTTCGATAAGTTTCCCCGCCTTATCAAATATTTGTATCGCAGGGGTCGCTTCCGCCAACGAGCTGATGCGGGCGCTTGTTTCGACATCAACAGTCTCAGCCCCAATATGATCTGCGCCCCAGCGAATAAGCTTATCATAAGGATAATCTGCGGTAACCTGGAGGACAAATTTCTCTCCTGATGGTGAGAACGCCATCGCGGAAACAGAAAAGTTAACATCGACCTTGGCATTATCATAACGTTGAAATTCGTCGTACACATTGACGCCGGCGCCACCAGAACTTAGCACTACCGCCTGGTCGCTTAACCAGTTCGCCCAACCGCAACAGGCATTGTCCGCGTAACCGCCAAGCACGGTATTATCCGGGGCGATGTCGGCGACGCTCAGGCTGGTGGGCAATGCTTTTCCTGCATCACATCGCCAATTATTAAAAGTATAGAGTAGATTCTCTTCAGTTCGTGATTGAGTCTGCCCCTCGACGAACGACTTGAATATAAATTTCGAGTCAAATATTCCTCCGGGCACCTCAACAACACCCTTTGCACAACTTTCAGAGCAGGCTCCGGTGGAACACTTACAGACTGGATATTCTTTCCGCAGTATTTCCCTTACCCCCGTCAAAGCGGAGTGTTTGCGCAGAGTAAAGACCGTCAGCACTTCGGTTTCGTTCGAAGAATCCTCCCCACCGCCAGTAAAATAGTTGCAGTTAGAGGCCACATAATATACACCTTTTCTTTCAGAAAGGAAGACCTTGGTTTCCTCCCATGCCTTATCGCTCTTGTGCTGTGTACATCCGCTATGCAGCTCATTTAGCGGGATCTCTTTTTTACCGTTCCATAATAAAAGTGGGCCCTCATAGGAATCCGAGAGCAGCAATTCTTGGTGCTGATTCGCCACCATCCTCAACCAAGTGTCTTTGCGCCTGGAGCCGGCAAGTGGCGTAATTGGAATGGTTTTAATAATGGTAGATTTTTCCAGACTGTATTCGGCGAAAGTGCCATCTTCAAAAGAAAGATAGACATTCGGAGACGAAGCCGGAGCAGCGCATACGGCGACCACCGCGCCGAACAACAGAAACGACAACGAGATTATCATTACAACATAAAGGCGATTCATATTTACCTTCCCTCAAGAGGGCAAATGTAAGTTATTAAAACGCTATTTAAGCAAATACTTTGTGGTCTTATGCTTTCCTTCTGTAAAGATTACCCCGGCTTTAAGCAGGGGCTTCAGAGCATAATGCGCGCCGGGGGCGGTTACGCGCAGGGCACGGGCTATTCCCCGGATACCCAACGGCCCACGCTCGCACAACGTGCGTAAAAGTTTTTCCTGGCGCAAGGTCAGCGACACTGACAGACCTTTATCCTTCAAGCCGAGCGCGGCCATGCGGCCTTGCACTCGCTCAAGAGTTTCGAGCACGGCTTCGGACATAAACTCCAGCCAGGAGCCCAAATCCTCCCCCTCTACCTGTACGCGCTGAAGGGCTTTTATGTACAAGGCACGGTTCTCTAGCAATATTTCGTCCAGAGCGAAGACATGGAGAGTATCAAAACCAGCCCTATAGAGCTGCCAGGTGGCCAATGCCCGGGCTACACGGCCATTGCCGTCACGAAAAGGATGGATTCCGACAAAGCGCAGATGAAGGATGGCTGAAGAGAAAACAGCAGGCAGATCTTTGGCTTCAGTATCGAGCCAATGCAGCAAATCACGCATAAGGCCGGGAACCTGCTTCCATGGGGCGCCCACATGCAGGCCTGCCCGCACATCCAACCGCCGGTAAGCGCCTACGGGACCATCGTCGCAGGCCCCCTCGCCCATAAGCTTATGCAGAAATAAAACGTCTTTCTCGGTAACATGAGCGGCCTTCTCCCGCTTTTGCAGCCACTCCAGCGCAGCAAGATAGTTCTGGGCCATGCGCACGTCTTTATTAGGGTAACCAAGAGCCTTTTTCCCCTCCATCAGGCCCTTTACGGCCTCAAGGGATAACGTACAACCCTCTATAGCGGTTGAACCCCAAGCGGCGCGGGCCATGGCGTCTTTTACCAAGGAAGGCACCCAGGGAACCTTTACGGCAGAGGCACGGATCTGCTCTTTAATCTCAGTTATGCTTTCCAGGAGGCGATAGACCCGGGCTGGGACTTTAAATTCAGGCTTGTACATGCATAAAGTTTACATAAAGTTATTCGTAAAGTCAAAAGCAATATTGACTTAGGCAGCATAGCACTCATTCGGACAAAGCACGACCCTGATTCATCCAAAAGTGATCGGTTGGAAATAGTGATCGGATTTATGATCGCCTCTAGGTCTGTCTAGCGACTTCTCCTGATTCCTCAAGAGAACAAAAAAGCACGACTCTCGTCGTGCTGATGCCTTCTGATATGTACTGATTCCCCTACTCGACTCGCTTGCGAGATACCAGGTTGCTCTACCCCGCACACATATTATGGCACAAGGTTCCGGCAGTTGCAACATTTCTCGTCGGAAAAACCCGCGTTTCCATGACGGTGATGTCCTGTATTCACCCGCAAGAGTGATCGGCCCTGACGCCTGATAAAGCGGCGCGACACTTACGCCGCCCTCAGAGTCCGCGGCTGTCGTAGGCCCAGTGCAGCAGCGCCTGGCGCTGGCGCGGGCGGCAGCTCTTTTCGCCCGGCGCGCAATTGGCCTTTACCTGGGAAAGGTGGCGCTTGATGGCTAGCCAGCGTTTTATCTGGCGGTCGTCCTCCCCCGGCAGCCGCCGCCCCAGGTAGTAGCGGCAATACCACTGGAACCAGCCGCGCGGGTCGTCGGGATGGATCCAGCCCTTATCCCGTCACACCTTCAGCGGCTGGCTGGCGTTCACGCCGAAATAGTTAAGCGCCGGGTCGTGCCGCTCAGGTGAAAGTTTCGCGCCTTTGAACCAGGACGCGGGGAATTCATCCCTGCAGTCGGTCAGGTACTTCCCTCCGAACACGCCCAGCCGCAGCATCTGCGCCGGGGTCAGTTCCGGCGCGAATTCCGGCGCGAATTCCGGCGCGAAGTCCTTTCCCGTCGGGGCCGTTAGCTCATAGCGGTACCCCTTCTGCATCTTGTCGTTGACGACGATAAAGCGTGCAGCGTTTTTTTTCATTGGCGCGCACCCTGGCCAGAGTCGGGGCCGGGCAGCAAGGCGAGGAGACGGCTACTTCTGCAGTTCGAAAGTATCCACGACGTCGCCGGCCTTGTCGTAGACCGTCATCTTCAGGTACTTGTCCTTCACGTCAAAGACGGCGAAATGGTAGACCGGCAGGAACTTGGCGGACCAGTCCTCGTTGCGGCGCTGTATGTAGAGCGGCGAGCCGCCGCCGGCCAGCGTGAGGTAGGTTATCCCCCCTGCCTGGTCCACCAGGCCTTCCTTCACCGGGTGCGTGCGCTCGTAATTGTGGTCGTGGCCCTGCAGCACCAGGTCCACCTTGTACTTGTGCAGCAGCGGCTCCAGCGCGGCCACCAGCTCTTCGGTGGGGCCGTGCGCGCCGGTGGAATAGAGCGGCTCGTGCACCACCACGAACTTCCAGGTTTTATCGGCGGACTTGGAGAGGAAGCGCTCCAGCCACTTGTACTGTTTGGAACCTGGCGCCAGCTCCGGGGCGAACCTGGCGCCGTAGAAGGCGTTAGTATCGAGCACGAAGAACCGCGCGTGGGCCACATCGAAGAAATAGTAATGGGGCGGCAGGCCGGTCAGGGGCGTGCTGTGGAACGGCGTGAAGTTGGCCCTCAGGAAGCCCTTGCCCGCCGGCACCTTCAGGTCGCGGCCGTAGTCGTGGTTGCCCAGCGCCAGGAAGAACGGCGCGCGCGCCAGCAGCGGCGCGTAGGGCTGGAAGTATTCCTCGTCGGCCATTTCCTCCAGGCCCTCGGACAGCACGTCGCCGGTATGCAGCACGAAGTCAGGGCTGAACTTCTGCATCTGCGCGGCCAGCGCCAGCTGCTCCCCGGAGCCGGAGCCCGAATCCCCGAAGGCGAGGAAATTGAAGTAGGGCTTGTCCTCTCCGCGGAAGGTGGTGAAGGAGCCCTCGAAGGCCTTGTAGACGGCGGTGCTGGATTCAGCGGGCAGGTACAGGCGGTAGCAGTGAGTGGTGTCGGGCAGCAGGCCGAACAGCGGCACCTTTTGTTCTTTCACGGCCGTGGTAGGGGTCAGGAAGCGCTCGCAGTCCGGAGCCGCGCCGTAGGACAGCCAGGCCTGGCTGGCCGCGTCCACCCTGAAGCGCAAGGTGACCATGTCACGCGTCATGTTCTCCAGGTAGGGGCCGCGCTCCAGCCGCGCGGCGAGGGCCGGCGCGCAGCAGAGCGCGAGCAGCGGCAGCGCGGCCAGCCGCCTCACTTGGCGGGTCCCTTGGAGAACAGCTCGGTCACCTTGAAGTTTACGGCGTCGATGACGCCGCGGTCGGTGATGCGCAGCTCGGGGATGGGCGGCAGCGTGAGGAAAGCCATGGCCATGAACGGGTCGCTTAGCCGCGAGCCCAGCGCCCTGGCGGTCTCTCCGAGGCGCTTGAGCTTCTCGCGCACGAATTCGGAGCTGCGGTCGCTCATCAGGCCGGCCACTGGCAGCGGCAGGGCTTCGAGCACCTGGCCGTTGAGGGCGGCCACTATGCCGCCCTGCATCTTGACCACCTGCACGGCGGCGGTGTACATGTCCCCGTCGTGCGTGCCGATGACCACGATATTATGCGAGTCGTGCGAGACCGAGGAGGCGATGGCGCCTTTCTTGAGGCCGAAGCCTTTCACCAGGCCCAACGCTATGCGGCCGCTGGCCATGTGGCGTTCTATCACGGCGATCTTGAGGATGTCGCGGTCGGTGTCGGAGGACACGTAGCCGCCGTCCTGCTTGACCTTCTCCACGCTCATCTTTGTGACGATCTGGTCGGGAATGACGTTGATGACCTTGGCGTAAGGGCCCTGCGCCTTCAGCGCGAAGTCCTCGTGCTCTATCCACTTCACGTTCACGGTGCCGCGGGTCTTGCCCTCGTAGTCCTTGATGACGCCGGGGGTGATCTTGCGGTCGCTGGCCACCAGCTTGCCCTGCTTGAACACCTTGGTGATCTTGAGGTTCTTGAGGTCCTGCAGGATCACCAGGTCGGCCTGGTAGCCGGGAGCGATGGCGCCGAGGTTCTTGAGGCCGAAGTATTCTGCGGTGTTGATAGTGGCCATCTGTATGGCGCGTATCGGGTCCACGCCCAGCTTCACGGCCGTGCGCACCAGGTAGTCGATATGCCCCTGCTTTTCGATGTCCTCCAGGTGGCGGTCGTCGGTGACGAAGATGAACTTACGGGAGTTCTCGGAGTTGACCAGCGGCAGCAGGCCCTTGAGGTTCTTGGCGGCCGTGCCCTCGCGGATCATGATATACATGCCGGCCCGCAGTTTTTCGCGGGCCTCGGCCACGTCGGTGCACTCGTGGTCGCTCTTGATGCCGGCCGAGACGTAGGCGTAGAGCTGCTTGTCCTTGAGCATCGGGGCGTGGCCGTCTATCACTTTGTTTTTCGCGATCGCTATCTTCTCCAGCACCCCCTTGTCCCGGCCCAGCACGCCGGGATAATTCATCATCTCGCCTATGCCCAGCACGCGCTCGTCGCCCAGCAGCAGCGACAGGTCGTGGGCGTCCAGCTCGGCGCCGGCGGTCTCGAGGTGGGTGGCGGGAACGCACGAGGGCAGCATCACGTAGACGCCCAGCATGGCGTTGAGGCTCGAGGAGAGCATGTACTTGATGCCGTCGAGGCCCAGCACGTTGGCGATCTCGTGCGGGTCGATGACCACGGAGGTGGTGCCGCAGGGCAGCACGGTGCGGGCGAACTCGGGCACCTTCACCATGGAGCTTTCTATATGCACGTGGCCGTCTATGAAGCCGGGGGCGAGGTAGGCGCCCTTGAGGTCCATGGTCTGCTTGGCCTTGTAGTCGCCGAAGCCGACCACCTTGCCGCCGTGGATGGCCACATGGGTGCGGTGTATGTCTCCGGAGAAAGTGTTGACCACCCGGGCGTTCTTAAGCAGCAGGTCCACGCGCTTGGCGCCGCCCGAGATCTCTATCGTGTTCCTGAGGTTTTCAAGGTTGGAATCTTTTTCCATATAGCCACCGCCTCTTATAATTTGATTTTTAATTCTACATATTATGCGCCCCCCCCGCAAAGAGCTAAACCCCGTAATTTTGTATCATACACTGACGCCGGGGCAGATAGGCGTCAGGGGCGGGTTTACGATCATGAAATCATTTTCCAAATCCACTAAAGTCTCCATAACGGCCGCCGCGCTGGCGGTGCCGGTCCTGGTCCTTGGCTGGCTGCTCTACCAGAACATAGCGCATTGGCGCGCGGTCAACGCGCAGCTCAGACTGGCGCAGGCCGCGTCGTTCGCCGCGGAAGAGCTCTATTCCTCCATCCTGGAGGCGGAGTCGGCGTCGCGCAGGTACGCCATCACGGGCAACCAGGCCGCCCTTGCCGCCTTCGACTCGGCTGTCAACGGGATGCAGCGGGCCCGAACGAGATTCACGCGCAATAAAGAAGGGCACCCCGAACACACGCGCCTCGCGGGCAAAGTTCTTACCCTGGTGGAACGGCGCAAGGCGAGCCTGGAGGATTTCGTGCTGACCCGGCGTACCCGGGGCTTTAACGCGGCCGCGGCCAGGGCCACGGCGGGCGGCGGGGCCGAGATTACCGCCGAGCTGAAGGCCGCGCTCGACGAACTGCAGCGCGCCGACGGCGCTTACATAATCGCCCTGGAGGCGCAGGCCAGTTCCGGCATGGCCCAGCGCAACCGCCTGATCAACATCATTTTCCTCGCCGCCTTCCTGGGCATAGCCTGGGCGCTCGCCGCCGCGGTGCGCGCGGGACGCCTGCACCGCGAGACCGGCGAACGGCTGGCCGAGGAGCACGCGCGCCTGCAGGGCGTGCTGGATTCGGCCCGCCAACTTTCCATCATCGCCACCGACCTCGAAGGCCGGATAACGCTGTTCAGCCCGGGCGCGGAGCACCTGCTGGGCTACCGGGCGCCCGAAATACTGGGCAACACGCCGGCGGTCATTCACCTGCCCGAAGAGACGGAGGCCCGCGGAAAAGAGCTGGCCGCCAGCCTGGGCAAGCCGGTAACGGGGTTCGATATTTTCGTAGCCATGGCCCGCGGCGGCAGCCTGGACAACAGGGAATGGACCTACGTGCGCAAGGACGGCTCGCGCGTGCCGGTAGACCTGACCATCACGGCGCTGCGGGACCAGAACGGACGCGTCAACGGTTTCCTCGGAGTGGCGGCGGACATCTCGACGCGCAAGAAGTCCGAAATGCAGATGCGCAAACTTTCGGCGGCGGTCAAGAACAGCCCCACCTCCATCCTGATCACTGACCAGGAAGGCCGCATAGAGTACGTTAACCCCAAATTCGTGGAACTCACGGGCTACAGCCAGGCCGAACTGCTGGGCCAGAACCCCAGGATCATCAACTCCGGCAAGATGCAGAAGAGCGTTTTCAAGGAGCTGTGGGATACGCTCCTGGCCGGCAAAGAATGGCACGGGGAGTTGCTCAACCGCAAAAAGAACGGCCAGTTCTTCTGGGAGAACGCCTCCGTCTCCCCGGTAAAGGACCCGCAGGGGCGCATTACCAATTTCGTCGCGGTTAAACTCGACATCACCGAAGCCAAGCTGAACCAGCACGAGCTGGAGAAGGCCAAGGACGCCGCCGTGGAACTGGCCAGGATGAAATCCGAATTCCTGGCCAACATGAGCCACGAGATACGCACGCCCATGAACGCCATTATAGGCATGACCGGGCTGCTCCTCGATACGCAGCTCTCCCCCCGCCAGCAGGACTACGTCAGGACGGTCAATTCCGCCGGCGAGGCCCTGCTCGACATCATCAACGACATACTGGATTTCTCTAAGATAGAGTCCGGCAAGCTGCACATAGAGACGCTGGACTTCGACCTGCGCGAGACGGTGGAGAGCACGGTCGACCTGCTGGCGCCGCGGGCCCAGGGCAAAGGCATAGAGTTCGAGTATTTTATCGAGCCCGCCGTGCACCAGGCCCTGCGGGGCGACGCCGGCCGCCTGCGACAGGTACTGCTGAACCTGCTCGGCAACGCTATAAAGTTCACCGAGCGCGGCGAGGTGATACTGCGGGTCAAGGCGCTGGGAGACGAGGACGGCAAGGCGCGGCTGCGCTTCGCCGTCAGCGACACCGGCATCGGCGTGCCCGAAGCGGCGCAGGCCACCCTGTTCCAGGCCTTCACGCAGGCCGACGCCTCCACCACGCGCAAGTACGGCGGCACGGGCCTCGGCCTCTCCATCTCCAAGCGCCTCGTCGGACTGATGGGCGGGGAGATAGGCCTGGAGAGCAAACCGGGCCGGGGTTCAACTTTCTGGTTCACGCTGCCTTTAGCCAAGGGCGAGGCCAAGACCCGCCGCCAGGAGCCCGGCAGTCTGGACGGCGTGCGGGCGCTGATAGTGGACGACAACGCCGCCAGCCGCGAAATAGTGACGCATCATCTGACGGCCTGGCGCGTGGAGTCCGAGGCAGTACCCTCGGCCGAGGCGGCCCTCGCGGCGCTGCGGAGCGCCGCCGGCGTCAAGCCGTTCTCACTCGTTATCACGGACATGCAGATGCCCGGCATGGACGGGCTGCAGCTGGCCCGCGCCATCGAGATCGACCGGTCCATACCGAGCACTCGCAAAGTGATGATGACCTCGCTGGGGCAGGACCTGTCCGGCGAGGAACTGACGGCCGGAGGCATCTCCGTCTGCGTGCACAAGCCGCTGCGGCCCTCGTCGCTGTTCCAAGCCGTCACCGCGGCCCTGGAGGGGCGCGCGGCCGCGCCCGCCGAGGCGAAAGGCGCCCACGGCGAGGAGGCCGCGCCGGCGGCCAATAAATATTTCCGCGTGCTGGTGGCCGAGGACAACGTGGTCAACCAGAAGGTTGCCCTGCGCCAGCTCGAACGGCTGGGCTACGCGGCCGACGTGGCCGCCAACGGACTGGAAGCCGTGGCCGCCGTCAAGCGGCAGCACTACGACCTGATCCTGATGGACTGCCAGATGCCGGAAATGGACGGTTTCCAGGCCACCGCCGAGATACGCCGGCTGGAGGCCGACGGGCGCCGCACCCCGATAGTGGCCATGACGGCCAACGCGCTGCAGGGCGACCGGGAGAAATGCCTGGAAGCCGGCATGGACGCCTATATTCCCAAGCCGGTGCGGCTGGAGGTCATGGCCGAGACCCTGAAGCGCTGGGACTCCCGGCTGGACTCTTTCGTCATAGCCGAACTGAAGGACCTGGCCGGCCCCGACGACAAGGCCTTCATGACCGAGCTGGCTGGCACCTATTTAAAGGACCTGCCCGGGCGTCTGGCGGCCATCCGGGCCGCCGTAGCGGCCCGCGACGCCGAGGCGCTGCGCCAGGCCGCCCACGCCCTTAAAGGCAGCAGCGGCAACATAGGCGCCCAGCGCCTGCAGAAAGTCTGCCTGCTGCTGGAGGAGGCCGGCCGCGCCGGCTCGGCGGAGGTCCCCGCGGCGCTGCTGGCCGACCTGGACGCCGAGGCCGCCGGGGCCAGGATCGCCCTGGAGGCGCTGGCCGCTGCCAAATAACCATGGAACTGCTGCAAGCCGCCCAACCCTACCTTCCCCTCACGCTGCTGGTCTTCCTGGCCGGCTTCGTGGATTCCATCGCAGGGGGAGGAGGGCTTATAACCCTGCCGGCCTACCTGGCGTACGGGCTGAACCCCGCGCTGCTGCTGGGCACCAACAAGCTGTCCTCTTCCATGGGCACGGCCGTGGCGGCGGCGAAGATGCTCAGGGAAGCCCGCTTCGGCCTGGACTTCCTGTTCATCCTCGTCGTGCTGGCGGCGGGCGGCTCCTTCCTGGGCGCGCGGCTGATCTCCCTGGTGCCGCCAGAAGCCATACGCTACCTGCTGCTGGTCCTGCTGCCGCCGATAGCGGTCTTCCTCGCCGCGCGCCGGCACTTCGGCCTGGCCGACACCAGCCGGGCGCACTCGGAGGCGTCGCTCTTGCGGCGCTCGGGCGGGCTGGCTTTCGGGGTGAGTTTTTACGACGGGCTGCTGGGGCCGGGCACGGGCACCTTCCTCGCGGTGGGCTTCGCCAGGCTGTGCGGCTACGACCTGCTGCGGGCCACGGCGCTGGCCAAGCTGCTAAATTTGGTCTCCAACCTGGCGGCGCTGGCCGCCTTCCTGTGGCTGGGCGCGGTGGACATAAAATTGGGCCTGGCCATGGGCCTGGCGGGCATGGCCGGCAATTATGCCGGGGCGCACGTGGCGCTCAAGCGCGGCGGGTGGATAATAAGGCCCATGCTGCTCACGGTCTCGGCCGCGCTGCTGGCCAAGATAGCCTGGGACATGCTCAGGTGAGCAGCGCCATCAGCCCGAACCTGCCGGTCTTCTCCCCGTCGCGCCGCCACGAATAGAACATTTCCCTCTCGGCGTAGGTGCACAGGTGCATGAACTCGTACTTGCCCACCCCCAGCGCCTCCAGGCGCAGCCGCAGCAATTCCCTCAAATTGAAGAAATGCCGCCCTTCCTTCATCGTCAGGAAGTGCTTGTCCGCCCCGCCGGGATAGAAGGCCTGCAGTTTCTCCAGGAAATCTTCCTTTACCGGGTAATGGGCGGCCGAGATCATGGGCGACACGCCGGCCACCACTTCGGCCGGATCTGTGCCGTAGCGCAGCCGCATCGCGGCCAGCGCGGCCCCGTAAACGTCGAGCAGCGCGCCGCGCCAGCCGCTGTGGATCACGGCCAGCGCCTTGTGCTCCTGGTCGTAGAAGACGGTCAGGGCGCAGTCGGCGGAGAGGGCCAGCAGCGGCACGCCCGGCGCCGAAGTGACCAGCGCGTCGGTGTTGTCCGGCGGCGTCTCCCCGCCGGCCTCTATCACGGCGACGTTGGCGGTATGGCGCTGGCGCATGCGGCCCAGACGGGCCGGCTCGGCCCCCAGGGCGGCGCAGAACAGCCCCAGATTCTCCTCCACGTTCTCTATCTTGTCTCCGGTGGCCGCGCTCAGGTTAAGCCCGGCGTAGGGGCCGGCGCTGACGCCGCCCTGGCGCGTCGCCACGGCGCAATCCAGGCCGGGCAGGCCCTTAAATACGTCGAAACGCAGCAGCTTGAGACCGTTCTTCTCTTCGGTATGCATGTTCCCCCCTGGCCCGGGCGCCGCGCTCAGGCTTTCAGACCCAGAATATAGGACTTCACGAAACGCGCCGGGTAATACGACTCTTTGGCTTTCCTGAGCCCCGGCAGGCCCAGGTCGTTCTCCTTGTTGATGAACCGGTACTCCGCCGGTACGGTCTTGGCCGCTTCGCTGTCGAGGAACTGGTACAGCCCCTTCACCGCGGCGTCGGCCTTCTCGAAATTCAGCGTCCAGGTGTCGGCCGTCAGGCGCGACCCGAAAGCGAAACCCGCCACTTTACCGCCGGCCTCCACCGCCACCCCGGTCATCCCCAGCTCCCTGAAATGGGAGAGGCCGTTCACGATGGCCTTGCGCTCGCAGTTGGGGATATCGGCTATCACCGGCCCGCCCTGCCGGGTCTGCCAGTCGTCGAAGACCCGCAGGCACTTCTCCAGCCAGGCGCCCTCCAGCGGGTGCACCTTCACGCCGGGGCCCGCCGCCTTGCAGAACTGGGAGATCATGTTGCGCTTGCGCGAATACTTATGCCCCCTGAGCTGCGCCATGTCTTGCGTGTTGTAGATATAATCCCCGTAGCCGCTTTCCTCCGTCACGTTAAAATAGGCGGCTATGTTGTCGGAGCCGATGATCTCCACGTAATCCTGCGGCACGTAATGATATTCCTGATAGCCCAGCGCGCGGGCCGCGTCGGCCAGCTCCCTGGGCGTGGGGTAACGGAAGGGGCGCAGGAGGGGCAGCAGCAGCCGGCCCTGGCGCGGCTCCTCTATATCAATTTCGGAAAGGAACAGGGCGCCGTTCTCCTCGCGCCAGAAGGCCTCGTGCACGCAGCCGCTCCAGATTATCATGGAGGCCAGCGAGTAGGGGCAAAGCGGGTAGAGCTGGGCGTCGAAGTAGGGTTTAAGCCGGGCGTGGTCGGACGGAGAAATTTTCTTAAGCATGAGGGCCGCCCAGCATCATGGCCTCGCTGTCGGGCGGAGTGCGAAAACCGAGCGAGCGGTAGAAAGGCGCGGAACCGGAACTGGCTATGAGCCCCACCCACTTGATCCCGCGGCCACGCAGGCGGCGCAGCAGGCGGCGCACCAATTGAGAGCCGATGTCGCGGCCGCGCGCAGCTTTAAGCACCGCCACGTCGTGTATGTAGGCTTCCCTGGAATGGGCGTCGATGGCCCTGGCCATGCCCACCGCCCGGCCGCCGTCG
>Ga0154401_137_pt2 | contig 58405 bp, 54 predicted proteins | sample RifGroB2_FD_115905 | JGI IMG/M metagenome (GOLD analysis project Ga0154401, IMG submission 115905) | Elusimicrobia bacterium GWB2_63_16
TGCGTGTGGGAGACCAAAATGGCCAGTATGGGGTCGGATGCTTTGTCGTCGTAAAGGCCGGGGATGTTCAGCGTGGTCTGCTGCTGTTCCCCCTCCGCGTTGTAGCGCGGGGCGCCGTAGTCGAGCAGGATGCGGGACTTCCCCGACTGCAGCTCTATGGTATTGCCGCCCACTTCCTCGGCGCCGCGATGTATTGTGATCTTCATATTATTGCCCGCGGCACGGCTCCGTTGGGTCAGCCGCGGAAGAAGATTCCGGAGCGGGAGAAAGTGAAGAAGATCAGGTCTTCCCTTAATTTGAAGTCGTTGAGGTTGCGCGAGGGGCGCTGCCGGGAGGTCCAGTTGAGGTCGAAGGTCCAGTTGCGGCCCAGGTCCGCGCTGCCGCCGGCCATGAACCCCGAGCCGGAGGAACTTTCCCCGTTCAGGTCTATGCTGGTGAATTCGGCCCCCGCGCGCAGCGCGAACCGCTTGCCCAGGCGCTGCTCGGCGGCGGGCATAAGCCTGGTCATGCCGTAGTCCCGGCCGGAGTAGCTGTAGACGGCGTGCTTGACCACCAGCGAGGTGCGCTTCTCGTTGAGCACCCAGGTAAGCGTGTTCTCCAGCACGCTGGGCATGTCGTACTGCCTGAACACGCCGGCCACGGTGTCGAAGTACTCGGCTTTCTGGTCGGTGGTCGTATAGTACGAGTCGAAGAACAGCGTACTGGCGCTGTTCTTTACCAGCAGCGCGGCCGTATAGGCCATGACGCTCTGGTCGGGGGAGTCCACGTAAGTGCCGTTGGTCTCGTTCGGGTTGGGTGTACCGTCCACCATCACGTCCTGTATCCAGTACTCGCGGGTCTTGGTGAGCGCGGCCACGTCGCCGCCGACCGAGATATTGTGCGACACCCGGAAACCGGTGGAGAGCATGGCGCCCGTGGTGGTCACGTTCTCGTTTGAGACTATAGCCAGTTTATTGCCAAGGCGGGCGGGATCGCCCTGCCAGCCCAGCACCGCGTCCCTGGTATGGAAGCGCACATACTCCAGGCCCACGCCCCAGCCCTTCATGACGGGCATAAAGTAGCCGACGCCTGTCCTTTCTGAATGTTCCTGCACGCCGTCCTGCGGGGTGCGCACATAGTCCTTGTCCGCCGCCACGCCGCTCTGGGTGAAGTAGGCTTTATCCTGCGTCAGGTAGGCCAGGTAGGCCGGGTTCTCGTAGGACGTATAGAACTCGGGCATCACCTTGAACTTGGTCGTGGTGGTGAACAGCTTGTCCATGTAGACTTTTACGGCCGCGTTCTGCGGGTCCAGCTTCTTGGCCCCCACCAGTTCCTTCTTGGCGGTCTCGAAATCCTTCTTGTCGTAGGCGTCCACGGCCTTGGAGAACTTGATGGCCGCTTCGGCCGGCCTCTCAACCGCGCGCGCCGTCTTCACCTTCGACTTAATGAAGAAATGCTTAATTATCTTCTCCGAGCACTTGGAGGAGATGTAGTTGTACTTGGTCAGCTTGTCGGTCACCTTGTCCTCGAAGGCCACTTCCCCGCTGGCAGTGGCTATCACCTTGATGGTTACGGTAAGGTTGCCCATCAGGTCGAAGATCTTGCCAGCCACCAGGTAATCCGCGGCCAGCATTTTCCCCATTTCTATGCTGTTCTTAGCGTCCACGGCCCCCGAGAGGGCGAAAGCCTGTTCCTTGAAGACCTCTTCCCTTTTTTCCCTTTCGATGATAGCCATGCCCTTGGCCTTGGACAGCTCTATGCTGATGAATTCGGAGAAGCCTTTTCCGAGGTATTTGTATTGCGGGTTGTCGGACTGCACGTCGAAGTCCATGATGGATATACGGTACTCTCGGCCGAGAGTCCCGGGGTCTACGGGCTGCCAGCCGACCGGGTCTACTATCGTCTTATCCGAAGGGGCACCGGCGCCCGCCGGCGCGGTCTGCGCCTGCGCTGCGGTTAAACAGCCCGAGAGCAGCAATGCCTGGATAAAAAGTGATTTACATGTCCCCATTTATGTTCTCCTGAACCCGGTAAACCTTCCCGCTCGAATCATTCTACTTAATCAGAGCATGACGTACCAAATCCCCCAGCTCCAGGCCGATTGCTGCAGATTCTGGCGGCGGGCGCGGCTAGCAGGGTTAACGAGACTATTCCCGCTACTGACAGCCTTCAATACCAGCGCGCGGGCGGGCTGAAGTTTAATAAGATTATCAGGCTATGCCCCGGAACAAGTCTGATCTCATTGTATTCGACATGGACGGCACGCTGATAGATTCCATGGGCTGTCTTGAGGACTGGATCTACAGGGCCATTAAAGACCACTGCGCGCCTTCGGTTACCCCCGCCGCCGTAACTGCCGCTTTCGGGCCTACGGAGCCCAAAATAATAGAGGCATTTGTGCCGGCCGACAAGGTTGCGGCCTGCCTGGACGCCTATTACGGGCTTTATGAGGCCGAGCATGGCCGTGTAGCGGTTTATCCCGGGGTGGGTGAGCTGCTGCGCCAGATAGGGCTGCGCGGCATTCCCATGGCGCTGTGCACCGGCAAGAGCCGCCGGGCGGTGGACATTTCACTGGCCCGCCTGGGCTGGGAGAACTACTTTAAGTTTATTGTTACCGGGGACGACATGGCGCGGTTCAAGCCCGACCCGGACGGGCTAAATCAGATTATTTCGCGGGGTAATTTCAAACGCTCGCGCGCCATCTATATCGGCGACACCCTCGCCGACATGGCCGCGGCGGCCAGTGCCGGCATGCTCAGCGGTCACGCCCGGTGGTGCTGCCCCGCCCCGCCGGCCGGCGCACCTGAGCCAAGTTATGAATTAGCCGCGCCGGAGGACCTGCTCGCCCTGATATAGAGCCTGTAAGGCACGCTCTTTATTTGCCGTTGACTGCCCTTTTTCCCTCTGGTATACTATTTCTGAAGAGCGATAAGCCCGTCTCAGGTTGTCCAGGTGTTTTCCGCCATAACGGTTAAGAGCCTGGTCGCTAAGCCTGTCCGGCGCGCTCTTCTTTTTTTAGTACACCCTTTCCGAGCGTATTTTTCCTTTAAAGAGGTCATGCCACTCCCGGTCATTCCTCTCATGCTTTCTTAGGAAGCCCCACTAATCGCCAGAACGCAGATGGTAAAGAACGCGCTTGGTTTTTTGTTCACGAAGTCGAATCCCAGGTCCCCGCTTTCGTCGAGATATAGATAAAGCATAGTTCCCCCCTTGCACTACAAATAGAATAGCAGACGCCCCCGACAACCGCCTGTCGGGGCGGGCCCAGGCCGGCTGGGCCAAAAAGCTTGGGTTTCATAGGCCCTTGGCCGCATTCGGTGGCGCGCTATATCTGTTAACCTGTATATAATGCGAGTATTACAAGCTTTACTGGTGGCGGCGCTGATAGGCGCCGGGACGGCCGCGGCCGAGCCCGCACAGGTTATTTTAATACGCCACGCCGAGAAGCCCGCCGTCGGGCCGGAACTGAGCGCGCAGGGCTTTAAGCGCGCCGAAGCGCTGGTGAAGTTCTTCCGCAACAACCCGGCCGTGACCGCCTACGGCACCCCGGTGGCCATATACGCCGCGGCGCCCAAGCACGAGGACAGCTCGGTGCGCTCCATACAGACGGTAACGCCGCTGGCCAGGGCCCTGGGCATAGATGTGGACACCAGGTTCACCCGCGGCCAGACCAACAAGATAGTGCGGGCCATCATGGAAGAGCCGGCCTACGACGGCCGCATGGTGCTGGTCTGCTGGCAGCACACCAATTTGGTGGAGATAGCCCAGAACCTGGCCGCCTATAACAATTCCCCCCGCGTCAGCATACCACTGGTCTGGCCGGACGAGACTTTCGACCGGGTCTGGATCCTGGACCTCAAGAGTGGCAAGGTAACGGCCTTCAAAGACCTGCCGCAGCGCCTGCTGCCCGGCGACAGCGATTAAGTTTTAAGCCGCAATTAAAAAGCCCCGGGCAGTCCCGGGGCTTTTTGTTGCCGGCCTTTAGTTGTACTGTTCGAACGGGGCGGGCGGCGGCACGTAGGAGTTGGGCGGTACTATGTCGAAGGGGCATTTGAAGTTGGCCGGGGTCTTGCTGCCCAGCGGCCGGCGCAGCTTGTCCACCTTGGCCAGGAACAGGTCGGCCCAGTCCTCGGCGCTGTGCTCGGGGCCGCGCTGCGGGGCGCGGGCGGCGTTGAAGATGTCCACGAGCTGCTGGTGGGTGAGCAGGCTCAGGCGGCTTATCATCAACTGGCGGGCCTGCTCGCCGATCTGGTGCATATCGCGGCCGGTCTTGTCGGCCTCGCGCAGGGAGCTGGTGCGCACCACATTAAGGCGCATGATGCAGGCCTCGGGGTTGTCCCACACCCGCTCGTTCTTCCACTTGCGGTAATGCATGCGGCGGTTGTGGTAGATGCTGCGGCCGCCGAAGGAGACGCCCATATCCTGCAGGTAGACCACGGGCTTGCGGCATACCGTCTGGCCGCCTTCGATTGACAAATCTTTTTTCTCGCAGCCTAAGGCCTGGTTCTCGGCCTTGTTGTCGGTGTTGCCCAGCAGCATGGCGATACCCGCCAGCGCCTCGGCCTCCACGCGGTTCTGTATCAGGTGAAAATCGTCGAAGCCTATGCCCGAGTTGGCCGCGTACTCTATGCGCTCGCCCAACTTGTCCTCTATCACGGCCTGCTGGCCCTGCTTCCAGCTCCCGGGGTCGCGCTCGCTCTTGAAAGGGTCCGACGGGCAATCGGGGCAGTTGACGCGCACCGGGTACATGCGGTCGGCGTACACGCCTATGCCGGTAAAGATCCAGCTGGCGGCGGTCTCGGTCATCAGCTCGCCGTTACTCTCGCCGTATTTCACCTTGAACTCTTTGCCCTTGGCGTCGCGGCATTTGAATTTGCGGGTCATGCCGTTGGGCTTGCCGCCCTCGTAGGCTTCTTTCATGGGCACGTAGTTGCAGGTGACCAGCTCCTCTACGGCGTACTTCATTTTCCCGTAGGGACCGACCTTGTAATCTATGGCGGCGGTGCGCAGTTCGCCTACCGGGCGAAACATGGAGGACTGCGCCACGTAATTGTCGCGCTCGCCTTTGGAGACCAGGGGCATCTTGAGCTTTACTTTTTCGGGCTTTACCTGAGTGGCGTCGGCCGCGGCGGCGGCTTTGATCTCGTCGAGGCTGATGGCCAGGGCGCTGAAGTCTGTCTGGGCGGCCGCGGGCGCGGCCAGCAGGGTTAAGGAGAAGAGAATCTTTAGCATTAACTAAATCTTATGATTTAGCCGGCCGGCCGCAATAGAAGCTAAAGGCCCAGGCCCCTCCCGTCTTTCGGCCCCCTTTAGGGTGCTGACTGGCGTCAACAATGAAGAGCCCGACGGGGTAAAAGCGAACCGGGCGCCCTGTACAGCGGCGCCCGGTTTTGCTGGTGCTGGAGGTTTAGAACTTCACAACGGGGGCGGCCTTGGCCGGCTCGTCGCTCTTGAAGTAATCCTCGGATTTCTTGAAGTCGAACATGCCCGCCAGGATATTGGTGGGGAAGCGCCTTACCGTAACGTTGTAGGCGTTTATGGTTTCGTTGTAGCGCATCCTTTCCACGGAGATGCGGTTCTCGGTGCCGGCCAGCTCGTCCTGCAGCCGGATGAAGTTCTGGTTGGCCTTCAGGTCGGGATATTTCTCTATCACCACCATCAGGCGGCCCAGGGCGGACTCCATGCCGTTGGCGGCGGCCACTTTTTCGCTCTGGCCCTTGGCCGAGCCCCACTGGCTGCGCAGCCTTGTCACCTCGGTGAGCAGCTCGTTTTCATGCTTGGCGTAACCCTTTACCGTGTTGACCAAATTGGGGATAAGGTCGTAGCGCCGCTGCAGCACGGTCTCCACCTGGCTCCACGCGGCGGGCACGGCTTCGGAAGTGCTTACCAGCCTGTTATAGCCTGAAGCCATCCACAAACCCATTACCAGCACGAACCCGAACACCACACCGAAAACTATCAGTAAGCCTTTTTTCATTGTATTCTCCTTAAGATCCTATTTCTTGACTTCACTTTCAGTGCTCTGCAACCAGCGGTCCACTTCGCCCGACACTCCCTGCACCGCCGCCAGGTAGCGGCTGAATATCTGCATGGAAGAGAGGTCCTTGTTCTTCCTTCCCTCCTTGAGTTCCCAGACAATGGAGAAGATCTCCGTGTCGAATTTTATGTGCTTGGCCAGCAGGGGCAGGGCCTCCAGCTTTTTGGCGGGCGGCGTATCGCCGTAAAGCCGCAGTGCCGCCTTGAACAGCGTCAGGAAGGCCGCCAGGGAGTCCGCCATCAGCTTGTCCACTTCCTTCGGCGCACCCCTGGTTACCAGGAACCGCTCGCGCAGCAGGATCACCTTGCTCTTGAACTCGTGCTCCAGCTCCAGCCGCAGGTTGCCCAGGTGTATCTTTAATCCGTCGAAAGGGTTGGCGCCGTGCAGCACTTTATGCGTCTGCATGATGTCGGCGAACTCCACGGGGAAGACGTCGGCGCTGCGCAGCAGGGTCTCCCGGGCGAACAGCAGCGGGGCCGGGTTGCCGTCCTTGCCCCAGCGCGTGCACAGGCCGGTCAGGGCCAGCAGGCCGTCGGCGTCCACCTGCTCCAGGGTGACCAGCACGTTATAGTCGGAAGTCTTTACCGTATCGCCGGCCGCGGCCGAGCCGTAAAGCACCACGGCGCAAAGGTTGCTGCCGCAGATCTTCTTCAGCTCCTCCGTCAAATCTTCAGGTGTCATTTTAGCCATTGTTCTCTCCTACCAGCTGCGTGAACTGCCGCCGCCGCCCGAACTTCCCCCGCCGAACCCGCCGAACCCGCCGCCGCCGAAGCCGCCGCCGCTCCTGGTGACGGACTGCAAGAGCAGGATGGCCAGTACAGGATGGCGGATGGCGAAGATTATGAAACCGACCAGCAGCAGGCCGGCAATGATTTTCTGGCCCGCGCTCAGGGGGCGGGCCTGGCGCCGGCCGCCCTGGCCGCCCTGGGCGCCAGCCGAAAGGGTGATGCCGCTGTCTTTGGCGATAGCCGCGGCCAGCGCCAGCGAGCCCTGGGTCACACCGCCGGCGTAATCCCCGGCCTTGAAATAGGGGAGCATGTACTCGTCTTGTATGGCGCCGGTCAGGCCGTCGGGCAGTATGCCCTCCAGGCCATAGCCCACTTCTATGCGGGACTTGCGGTCCTCCACCGCCACCAGCAGCAGCACGCCGCGGCTGGTCCGCTTGTCGCCTATGCCCCATTTCTTATAGGTTTCCACCGCATAGGTCTCTATGTCCCTGCCGCCCAGGGTTTTAACCGTCAGCACGGCCACCTGGGCCTTGGCGCGGGCGTCCAGGTCGGCCAGGACGGCGTCCAGCCGGGCGGCGGTCTGGGCGCCCAGCACGCCGGCGGAGTCGTTGACGTAGGCCCGGGGCGCGGGCGCGCCCCCCTGCGCCGCGGCCAGGGCCGGGCCGGCGGCAAGCAGCGCGGCGAGCGCGGGCAGCAGGAGGGTGAGACGGGGAAGTTTAGACATCGGCCAATTTTACCACTGGTAGCGGGAGCGCACCTTGGCCAGCCAGGGCGGGGTTTTCTTGGCTATGCCGGCGGCGTAGGCGGCGATGATGGCCTGCACGGGCAGGGCGGCGAAGCCGGCCTTGTGCTCCGGGGCGAGGCGCAGGCGGTAGCGCTCCATGGGGCCCTGCTGGGGCTGGTTCTCCGGCGAGGGGCGCTCGGCCGTGGTAAGGCTGGTATTGCGGTTGTCGTACACCACCAGCAGCAGCGCCTCGTCGAAGCCGAAGTGCTCCTTTAGGCGCAGCAGGGTGTAATGGCTGCGGTAGAGCTGGTTGACCGGGCCGGCGAACAGGCAGGCCCCCTCGTGGCCGTCGAGCGGGTTGGGCTTGCCGAACATGTTGTCCAGGTTGAACTCGCCGAAGGCCGGCAGGGCGGCGCCGTGGCGCAGCTGGCAGAGAGCGCCGCGCTCGCCGTTCTCCAGGCAGGCGTGGCGGCCGGGCTCGGTGTAGGCCGGGTCGGTAAAACCGGCGCAGGCCGCGAACTCGGCTTCGGTATATTTAAACTCAACGCCTATGAGGGCGCGCACTTCGCGGCCGTCCTTCAGGCCGGTCACGGCCAGGGCGGCGTCCAGGCCGCGGGCGCGGCCGGTTTCGCCGGTCAGCTCGGCGAGGTCCGCCTTGGGGAATACGCGCGCCTGGGTCTGGCCGGGCACCGGCTTATGCGGCACCTCGAAGTGGCAATCGGCCACGGCGCTTATCGTCACCCCCCACGTGGGCGAGACGTTCTCGTTGAGGGCCTTGATCAGGCCGGCGATGGCGGTCTCGTTCCTGGCGAAGACCGGCGCCAACGCCTGCGCGCAGGCCGTCTGCGAGCTGCGCGGGTTCTTGGCCCGGGCGTGCAGCGCCAGGCCGTTATGCTTGGAATAGTCGTTGAGCAAGTTGTCGAAACCGCCGGGCTGGGTCAGCTTGGGCAGTGCGGCCCAGGCGGCCTGGTGGGCGTCGGCCAGGCGGGTGAAGGCGTTCACGCGCGGCTTGCGGGGCAAATAGGCCGCGCGGGGGCTGGTAAGGGCCTTCTCGAGGAAGTTAACGAGCGGCTGGAAGTCGGCGGCCTTGAGCGGCGCCACCCCGCCCAGCAGGGCGCACTGGCAGTCGGGCAGGTCGGCCGGGGTAAGGCAGGCCAGGCGGCCGTAGGCGTCATAGGCCTGGCCAAGGATCAGCAGGCTTTTGTCGCTGATGCCTTTTATCTCGAAAGCTTCGGTATTGAGCACGCCGAGGGCGCTCTTCTGGGCGAACAGCTGCTGATAATGCTTGAGGAAGATGGCCTCGCCACCCTTTACGGCGGCGGGCAGGGCGCGCACGGCCTTAAGGCGGGCCATGGCCGCGCCGTCGAGGTCAGCGCTGGAGGCGAACTCCAGCGACAGCAGTACCAGCTGGGCGGTGGCTTTCTCGATCAGCAGCAGGTCTACGCGGGTGGCCTGCTGGCCTTTGTCGGCCAGGGCTTCCTGCGGCACCTGCACCTGCTCGTCGAGCACGGTGAAATCTTCGCGCTTGCGCAGCAGCTCCCAGGCCAGCAGCGCCTGCTGCACCGGCTCCTGGCCGGACATCTTGTTCTTCTCCACGTACTCCATCACGGCGCGGCGGCCTTTCTTGAGCTGAATGGTAAGCCCCTCGGCGTCCACGCCTTTTACCGCCTCCCGCCCGAAGAGCTTGGTGTATTCTTCCGTCGAGCCTAGTTCGCCCAGCTCCAGGGCTTTCTGGCCCAGGTAGTAGAAGGCCACGGTATTGTTGGGGCGCAAATGCACTATGGAGCCCGGCGTGCTCTGCCAGTTGAACAGGTTGTCTTTTAAAAGCTGGGCCTTTTCGAAGGCGGTTTGGTTGAGGAATCTTTTGAAGGCCATTGTTTCTCCGGACGGCTGAATATATGTAATTCTACCTTTTATCCCCCCGGCAGCGGGGTTTATAACCAAATGAAAAACCCGGCGCGGGGCCGGGTTTTCCTTGGGGCTTGGGCAGGCCTAGTTCTTGCGCACGTCCATCATGAAGCCCAGCCAGCGGTTGCCGCTGAGCGGCATTACGGGGTCGCTGGAGACGCCCAGGAAGTCCTTGCCGAACATCTCGTAGACGCCGGAGGACAGCTGCAGCTCCGGCAGGCGGCCCACCAGCCGGCCGTCCTCTACCAGGAAAGCCACCTGCGCCGGCGTGCCGAAACCGCCCTGGCTGGTATAATCCCCGCCCATGGCCATACTCACAAAGATGGCCGGCCGGCCGCCCAGCATCTCTCTGAAGGTCCTGGCCTGGCTTTGTATGCGCATATTGCCGGGGTTGGCGTCGGGCGTGCCGTCGTAGGCGGCCGTAGCGCTGCCGCTCGGCTCGTAGCCGAACTTGGCGGCCGTCTTCTTGTCGGCGTAGGGCGCGCGCAGCACGCCGTTCTCGATGTATTTAAAGCCCTCGCCGCAGACGCCCTCGGCGTCGAAGAAAGGCCTGAAGGCCTGGCCGGGGCTGTTGTAGAGCGTAAAGCCCTCGTTGAACAGGCGCTGGCCGAGCTTGCCGGAGAACAGCGAGCTGCCCGAGCCGAGGGTCATGCCCGAGAGCTCCCTGAAGAAGATGTTCCTGAGCTGGCTGTCGTTCTCTTCGAAGAACACCGACAGGCGGCCCTCGGCCGGCAGCGGCACCTCGCGCAGGTGGGCGGCCAGCATTTCGGAGCCGTAGGCCTGGAAGGCGGCCCGGTCATACCCGGTGCCGGTATAGGAGAACCAGCCGTCCAATATGCTCGACGACGAGGCCAGCTTGTAGAAGAAGGTGAACTCGTGCGTGGTGATGGAAGAGGCGTAGTCCAGCCCGGCGTCGTTGCGCATGCTCCGGCGGCTGGTGCCGGTCTTGATGCCCGACGAGGAATAGACGAATTGCGGGAAATCCTTGCGGAAGGCGGCCAGCAGGGCCGCCGCCTCGGCGTCCAGCGCCTGCGGCGTGAAAGGGCGGCCGCCTACGGTCTCGGCGCGCCGAGAGCCGGTGGAAGGCCGGCCGGGATAGGGGATCTTATAGCCGAGCGCCGCGGCGGCGCGCTCGCGGGCGGCGGCCTCCCCCTCCGTGCCCATATAGCCCGAGACGCCTATGCAGCCGTCGCGATAAACCCGCACGCCGGTGCGGCTGATGCTCTTGGCGCGCAGCGACTCCAGGGCCGAGGCGGAGAGCTTAATGGAGACTTCGTCTTCGACGGAAGAAATGGTTTCGTTGATCATAGTTCCTCAGAGTACCGTCAGCTCGCGCACGCGCACATAGGGCCCGCCGAAGCCTACCGGCAGCGGGTACTGCTCCATCTTGCCGCAGCCGCCGCCCACGAAGGACAGCAGTTCCACCTTGTCCGAGATGGCGTCTATCTTGCCGAAGGTGTCGAACACGCTGCCCGAGATCACGGAGATCTGCGCCGGCCCGGAGATCTCGCCGTTCTTGATGTAATAGGCCAGCGACGGCGCTATGGTGAAAGTGCTCAGACCCGAGCCGTGCTTGATGGTCTCGACGTACAGGCCGTCCTCTACGCCGGCGAACAGCTCTTCTTTGGTCATATTGCCGGGCTCGAAGTGGGTGGTGGTCATGCGCACGATGGGCTCGTACTCGAAGTTGACGGCCCGGGCGTTGCCGGTGGTCTGCTCCCCCATCGCGGCCGCGGTGCGGGCGCTGTGCAGCCGGCCGGCCAGGCGGCCGTTCTTGATGAGCGTGGTGCGGCGGGCGGGGCTGCCCTCGTCGTCGTAGGGTGTATAGCCGTTGCCGGGCAGCGAGCCGCTGTCGGTGATGTGCAGGAAGTCGGGGCCCAGCTGGCGGCCTATATGCCATTCCTTCATCATGGTCTCGTCGCCCAGCATGAAGTCGGCCTCGCTCTTGTGGCCGAAGGACTCATGCGCGAATACGCCGGCGGCGGCGGGCGACAGCACCACGGTGTATTTGCCGGGTTTTACCGGCGTGGAATCGCGCAGGAACTCCAGCGACTTGGCTATGCGGCCTTCCAGCGCCTCGCCGAAGCCGTTCAGGCCGGCCAGGTCGCCGGCGGCCAGATTGGCGCTCTCGGCGAAGGTGCGGCCGTTCTCGCTGAAGGAAAGGTTATAGCGCATACCGCAGGTCTGCTGGTCGCTGACTATGGCCGCCCCCTTGGAATTGTACAGCTCTTTATGCGTGCAGGTGTCCTTGTAGAAGCAGGACCACATGGCTATGGCCGGCTCGGCCGTCACCGGCGGGAAGAAGGAGGCCAGCAGGGCGTTCTTGGCCGCCAGAGGTACGGCCTTCAGGTCTTCGCCGCGCAGCGTCACCGGCGCCGGGCTGCGGTCGGGCAGGGCCAGCACCATTTTGTCTGCGGCTATGTCCTTGTTGGGCGCGGCCAGGGCGGCCAGGCGGTCTATTTCCCCCTGCACCCGGTCCAGCGCGGTGATGGAAGAGAAATACCAGCGCCCGCCGTCGAAGACGCGGATGAAGGCGCCGGCGGTGTCGCGTTCGCGCATTTCGCGGATCTCGCCCTTGAGATAGCTGATCATGGTCTCGCGGTTGCGCTCTACGCGCACATCGCAATAAAGTCCGGCCGGGAATTTAAACATATGGCTCCTATTTCGTCCGCTTGATCCTGCCCGTCCTGGGCGCTTTCACTTTACCCCGGGCGAAGGCCTGCTCCATGAGGGAGCGGACGGGGATCATGGTGTCCACTATATCCTTGCCGGCCTGGAACACGTCGCCGCCGTTGCCGCCGTAGGCCAGGTAGTCGTTGGTGGCCACTGTGAATTCCTGGTCGGGCTTTATGGGCTTGCCGCCCCGGGTCAGCACTATATTGTCGGCCTTGCGGTCGGCGCCGGGCGTAAAGGTGATTTCCAGGCCGGACACCTGTATGAAGGACATATTATCGACGATATTGTCGGCTATGAGCTGCCGCAGTTGGGCGCCGCTCAGGCGCATGGTTATGACGTCGTTGTCGAAGGGCATGGTCTGGTACAGGTCGCGCAGCAGCACGGTGCCCCGCTTGATGGGCGTGCGTATGGCCTTGGTATTATGGAAGGCCAGGTCGGCGCCGGTGGCCTTGCGGGTGATGTCGCAAAGCCAGTTGCCGATGGCCGAGTCCAGGCCGTCCGGGGCGAAGGGCAGGTTGTCGGCGGCCTGGCCCACTACGCGGCCCATCTTGATCTCCACCGAGGCGTTAAAGCCGGCCACGGTGGCCAGCACGGCGGGATCCTCGCCGATACGGTCTATCCACAGCGGCAGAGCGGCCACGCTGATATCGGTGAGCTTGCCGCTCCTATCGTCGAAGGTCAGCTCCGCCCGGGTGACATAAGAGAGGCCGTAGCCGCTCTCGCCGATCCAGGTGCCGGACACCGGGTCTTTATAGCCTTTGTAGAAGGCTGAATGGTCGTGGCCGCCCAGGAGCAGGTCTATGCCGGGCACGGCGCGCACTATCTGCAGCGTGCCGACCGGTTCGGCGGTGAAAGTCCAGGTGGAAAGGTCCAGGCGCTTGAGGCTGAGGGCCTCGTCCAGGCCCCAGTGGGTGAGCACTATGACGGCGTCGGGGGCCTGCTCTTTAAGCACGGGCAGCCACCTGGCGGCCTCGGCGGTCTCGTCGCGGAAATCCAGGTGTTTTACGTTCTCGGGGCGGGTGCTGGTGGCGGTATGCTTGCCGGCCAGGCCCAGCACGGCTATGCGGCGGCCGGCGCGCTCGAAGACGGCGTAGGGTTTTACATAGTCGGGCTTGCCGCCGTCGGCCTTGCTGTAGATATTGGCGGCCAGCAGCGGAAAATTGGCGCTGCCGAAAAGACTGCGCAGGTTGTCGGCGCCGAAGTCGTAGTCGTGGTTGCCGGGCACGGCGGCGGCATAGCCCAGCTGGTTCATCAGGGCCATGCTGCTGAGTCCCCGCGTGAGTATGCCCTCGGGCGTGCCCTGGAACATGTCGCCGGAGTCGAGCAGTATATAAGGGGTGGTTTCCTTCTTTAGCAGGGCGGCCAGCGCGGGGAAGCCGCCTATGAGGCGCGTGGGGTTGTCGTTGTCCCAGGCGGCGGGGCGGGCCGAGTACCAGCCGTGCACGTCGGAGGTGTGGTAGACGGCCACGGTGGCGGCCTGCAGGCCCGCGGCCAGCGCCAGGAACAGGGAGAAGAATATAGATATCTTTTTCATGCTAGGTATATTGTAGGAAAGCCGGGGCCCCGGCACAAACGGCAATTTGGCCGCGACACGCCCTTGTCGCCTTCGCCTGCTATACTTTTTTCAGCGGCGCGCGAATTAACTATAATCTAGAGGGTTCTATGGCCAAATTAATACACACAGCTGACCTCCACATAAGCGTGGCAGAGAAAGACTACTCCTACGCCGTGCTGGACGAGATCATCGCCCTGGCGCGCGCGGAGAAGGCGGGCTTTCTCATTATCGCCGGGGACCTGTTCGACTCTTACGCCGATTTCGAAGCGCTGCGCAAAGAAGTGCGCACCAAGCTCTTCCACCTGCACGAGGAAGGCTGCCGCATCATCTACATCCCCGGCAACCACGAGGGCCGCGGCGCCACGGCCGACCTGGCCGCCTACAGCCTGGACCCGGTGCAGTTCTACGCCAAGGCCCCTTTCGTTTTCTTCGAGGCGGAGGGCGTGGAGTTCGTCTGCGTGCCGCACGCCGCCAACTACGACGGCTACCGCGACTGGAAGGTGCCCCCCAAGAAAGAAGGCGCCGCGCGGCTGGCCGTGGTGCACGCCCTTAATTCCACCATCTATACCGGCCCCGACGAGGAAGCCGACGCCCGGGCCGGCGTGATAGAGGACGATTTCTTCGCGCGCTTCTGCATCGACTATGCCGCCATGGGCCACGTGCATTCCGGCCGCGAGCAGCGCCTGGGCGGGGCCGTGGCCTGCTATCCCGGTTCCCCCCGCGTGTGGCGCGCCCACGCCCGCGAGGCCGGCCCGCGCACCGTGCGGGTGCTCGATATCAACGGCACGAATATCAGCAGCCGCGAAGTGGAAATGAAGACCGCCGGCCAATACCGTGAATATTACCTGACCATGGGCATAGACGGCGCCCTGGACCTGGTGGGCCTGCACAAGATAGAGGACCAGACTGGCAAACTGGATTTAATAGACATTAAGATCACCGGCGTGGTGGAGGACGAAAAGGCCGCCGCCGCCGAGGCCGAAGCGCTGCGCGCCCGCCTGGCCCCCGCCTGCCGTATCGTGGAAGTGGAACTCCGGACCAAGGTGGCGGCCGAGATCTCCACCAACGGCCTGGCCAGGAATTTCCTGGCCGAGATGGAGACCATCAAGCCCGAGCCCGCCGAGGCCGAGGCTTACCGCCGCTGGCTGCTGGCCCGGCAGTACGGCCTGGAAGAGATAGCCGCCGGGCTGGGAGGCGCCAAATGATCAAGCGCCTAGAGGTAAAGGATTTCGGCAAGTTCGCCAAGGCCCATTGGGACTTCGGACCTTTCACCGTGGTGGCCGGGCCCAACGAGGCCGGCAAGACCACCATCTTCGACGCATTGTTCGACGCGCTTTGCGCCGGTTCCCGCAAGGAGAACCTGGTACCGTGGAAGCGCCTGGCCGGCCGCTATACCGCCATCCGCCAGGCCGCTATCACCTGGAAAGGCGAGCCCCTGGCCTTTAATTTCGACGAGTTCCTCGAGATCTTCGCCATCCGCGCCGGCGACGCCGACATACACGCCGTGGACGGCGGCTCATGGGCGGGCGTGGCGCAGGCCAAGCTGCTCAACGCCGGGCTCAACCCCGCCGAGATAGGCGAGGCGCTGGCCCGCAAGGCCAAGACCAAGGCCAACGGCGGCGTGCAGGCCCGCATAGCCGACCTCAACGCCCAGCTTTCCAAGAAACTGCCCGAGCTGGACGCGCTGAAGGCCGAGCGCGACCGCATTTTCTCCGGCGAAGCCGAAACCCGCCGCCTGGACGCCGAGCTGAAAGCCAAGAACACCGCGCTGGAGGCCAAGAAGGCCGAGGTGCACGCGGCCAACGCTAAATTCGACGAGATCTCCCTGGCCTGCCGCCTTGCCGCGGCCGAGGCCGGCATAAAGGCCCTGCGCGAGCTCAAGGCCGCGCGCGAGGAGCTGGCCGGCATGGCGCGCTTCTCCGGCAGCGAACTGGCCGCCTACCGCGCCCTGCAGCATGAAGCCCGCGAGCGCGAACGCGACGCCACTTCGGCCGCCGCGGCGCTGGGCGAGAAGCAGGCCAACCTGGCCGCCGCCAAAGGCGGCCTGGACGCGCTGGTGGCACGTCTGCCGGTCATAAAGAAACAGGCCGAAACGGCCGCCGCCCTGTCGGACAAGCTCACCGCTTTCGTTTCCGCCCCCCCGCGCGCCGTGGCCGTGGTGAACAAGCCGCTGCGCATAGGGCTCTGGTGCGCCGCGCTCGGCCTGGCCGCCTTTGTGGCATACAGCGGCAGCAATACCGGCGCCTATATAGCCTCGGTAGCCATAGCCGCGGCCGGCGCCTGGGTAGGCCTCAAGCTTTCGGTCAAAGAGACCTTCTCCGGCCATACGCCCGACGAGACCAAGGCTTTCCTGGACGGCGTGGCCGCCGAGTGGACCACCATCTCCGAGGCCCCGCTGCCGGCCGAGCTGGAGGCAGCGCGCGCCTGGCTGGCGCGTGCCGGGGCCGAAGCCGCCGCCGAGGCCGACTCGCTGAAGGCTAAAGCCGCCGCCCACGCCGACCTGGAAGCCGCCGTTAAAGCCGCCAACACCAATTTGACGGAATTGAAGGCCGCGGCCGGAACCGCCGCCGGCAAAGCGGAGGCCTGGCTTAAAGAGCGCGGCTGCGCCACCGAGGACGATTACCTGCAGCGGCTTACCGCCTACGAGAAGCTTTCGGCCAGGGCCGGCGATATCGTGGAGCGCCTGAAGATCTTTAAAGAGAAGTACCACTGTTCTTCCGACGAAGAGATAAAGGACAGGCTGTTCCTGGAGAAGGAAGCGCTGGACCAGAAGGGCGTGGACCCGGCCAAGGCCGACGAGCCCGAGCTGGAGCGGCTCAAGGCCCGCCTGGCGGACCGGACGCGCGAGGCGCGCGACCTGGAGACAGAGGCCAGGGAGATCTCGCATGCCATGGACAAGGCCCGCGCCGTGGCCGGCGCCAGGCTGGAGAGCCTGCCCGAGCGCGTCAACCGCGGAGAGAGCGAGATAGCCGCCGCCCGCGAGGAGATAGCCGGCCTGGAATTGAAGGCCGAGGCCTACCGCCTGGCCGCCGAGGTCTTCGGCAAATTGGCCGCCAGTTCCAAGATGGCTTTCGACGCGCTGGCGCAGGAAGTTACGGCCACGCTGGCCGGGGCCGTGCCCGGGCTGCGCGCGCAGTTCGGCAGCTTCGACGCGGCCGAGGCCTCCATGAACGACGCCGGCGGCAGCCTGCGGCCGGTCAAATACCTGTCCACCGGCACGCGGGACCTGTTCATGCTGGCCGCGCGGCTGACTATGGCCCGCAAGGCCAGACTTGGCCCCGACGGTTTGGCCCCGGCCCTGCTGGTGCTCGACGAGCCTTTCTATACGCTGGACCCTGAGCGGGAGGCCGCCGCCCTGCGGCTGCTGGCCGCCTTCCAGAAAGAGACCGGCTGGCAGATCATTTTGCTCACCAAAGACCTGTCCGTCCCCCCCAAGGCCGAAGAAGCCGGCCTGGACGTAACCCTGATTAAACTCTAACCCTATCGAGGCTTCACCTCGATACGCAAAAAAAGCCAGGCTCTAGAGCCGGGCTTTTTGGTCTACGTGTGGCATGGGCGCTATCGAGGCGAAGCCTCGACAGCCTTGGCTTGTCTGTAGGCCTCTAAAGCGGCCGGGAAGGGGCTCAGGACGCGTTCCAGCACGCCTTTGCACTCCGAGATAGCCGTGCCGTAGTTGGTGATGGGTATGCCCGCCGCGGCGGCCTTGCCCATGCGGCCCAGTATCTCGGTGCGGCCCAGCATGCAGCCGCCGCATTGTATGGCCAGCTTATAATCGCCGAGGCCGGCCGGTATGTCGTGGCCGGCGAAGGTGTCGATCTTGAGATCGCCTTTAACGGTCTCGCGCAGCCAGCGCGGCAGCTTCACGCGGCCTATGTCGTCCTCTATGGCGTGGTGGCTGCAGCCTTCCAGCACCACCACCTTGTCGCCCGGGAGCAGCGAGCGGATGGCCGCGGCGCCGGCGGCGTAGGCGGCGAGATCGCCCTTGAAGCGGGCGAACAGGATGGAGAAGGTGGTGCAGGGCACACCGGGCGGCGTGTGCTCCACCATGAAGTCCACCACCTGCGAGTCGCAGACCACCAGGGCCGGCGGCTCTTTGAGGGCCGCGAGGGCCTGGGGATACTCGTGCTCGCGGCAGGTCAGGAAGAGCGCGCCGTGGTCGAGCAGGTCGCGCATGGCCTGCACCTGCGGCAGGATGATGCGGCCCTTGGGGGCTTCCTTGTCTATGGGGATGATGAAGACTACGGTCTGGCCGGGACGCACCAGGTCGCCGAGTATGGCCTTGGGGCCGGCGGCGGCCTGCGTGATCTTGAGCAGGCGGCTCTTGATGGCCGAGACGGTGAGTTCGCCGAGGCTGCGGGTAAGGGCCGAGCAGAGTATGGGCTCCAGGTTGCGCTCCCGGAGCGCGGCCAGCAGTTCCGCCGACGGGGCGGCTATGTCGGTCTTGTTGACCAGCACTATCAGCGGTATATGCTTCTCGCGGGCGGCGGCGGCGATCTCGCTCTCGCAGTCCCCCCAGCCGTAGGGCTCTACCACCAGCAGCGCCACGTCGGCGCGGTCGAAGATGCGGCGGGCGCGCTCGGTACGCTTGCCGCCCAGCTCGCTCTTGTCGTCCAGGCCGGCGGTGTCTAAAAAGACCACGGGGCCCACGGGCAGCAGCTCCATGCTCTTCTCCACCACGTCGGTGGTGGTGCCGGGCACCGGCGAAGTGATAGCCACGTCCTGGCCGGCCAGCAAATTGAGCACGCTGGACTTGCCGACATTGGTCCGCCCGAAGATGGCGATCTGAAGCCGCAGGGATTTAGGGGTGGTGTTCATAAAATCTCCGTATCGAGGCTTCACCTCGATAGCGCAGCTATCGAGGTGAAGCCTCGATAGACTTGAGCGTGTGGCCGTAGCCACTGGCGCGGCGGCGGCCCAGGGAGACCAGCATGGCGTCCACGCAGCCGGCGCACTGCTCCGGCGCCTCGTTGGTACAGATCTTGCCGGGGTAAAGGCTGTAATCCACGCGGTGCTCCTTAGGGCTGATATTGGGCATCAGCACGTTGGCGCCGCAGCGCAGGGCCTTCTGGCGGCCCTGCGGGTCTATGCTGCCCATGGCCGTGGTGGCGGGGATATGGGTGTTGCGGGTGACTATGCGGGTGAGGGCCACCATGCGCAGCCCGAGGTCCAGCGTGCCGCCCACGGCGCCGGCCATGGGCGTGTCGGGGTTGGCGATGAAAGGGCCTATGCCCACCATGTCCAGCTCGAGCTGCCTGAACAGCAGTATGTCGTCGGCCATGCTCTCAAGGGTCTGGCCGGGCAGGCCGGCCATTACGCCGGAGCCCACCTGGAAGCCGGCCTCTTTGAGCCAGGCCAGGCAGCGGAAGCGGTTGTCGTAGTCCGAGTCGGGCTTGAGCATGCTGAACAGGCGGCGGTCGGAGGTTTCGAAGCGCAGGAGAAAGCGGTCGGCCCCGGCGGCGCGCAGCAGTTTATAATCCTCTTTGGTATGCTCGCCGACGGACAGGGTGATGGCCAGGCCGGTCTCCCGCTTGACCTCGGCCACTATGTCGGCCAGCTGGCGCGGCCCCCAGTGGTTGTCCTCGCCGGACTGCATCACTATGGTCTTGTAGTCCAGCCGGGCCGCGGTGCGGGCGCAGTCGAGGATCTGGGCGGGAGTGAGGCGGTAGCGGCGCACCTTGGCATTGCCGGCGCGGATGCCGCAATAGTAGCAGCGGCGGCGGCAATGGTTGGAGAACTCAATAAGGCCGCGCAGGTGCACGCCGTCGCCCATCTCCTCGCGGCGTACACGGTCCGCCTCGGCGAAGAAGGGCGCGGGGTCGGTGTCCTGGGACAGCGCTTTTACCAGTTCTTCCTTTTTCATATAGCCTCAGAAGCAGAGGTCCCGCTCGCCTTTTTCGATGCGGTCGTAGTAGGCCTCCAGCATTTTTACCGTTTCGGGCGGGAAGTGGGCGGAGCGGGCGCGGATCTCTCCTGTTTCCTTCTTTATCAGGGCTTCGCCCTTGGCCTTGGTGGCGTCGGAGGCGAAGTCGTCCAGCCATTCGCGGAAGGTGAGCACGGCGTTGAGCTTGCAGAAGCGGCTCTCGTGGCCGCTCTTGAGCAGCTTCATGATATGGTCGCCGGTGCGGCCGCAGCGGTAGCCCGAGGTGCAGAAGGAGGTGATGTGGCCCAGGTCGGCGAGTTCGCCGATCACCTCGTCGAGGGAGCGGGTGTCGCCCAGGATGAACTGCTGCTTCTCGGCTTCCTGCGCGCCGGCGCGCTCGGAGTAGGCGCCGATGCCGATGCGGGTGCTGGCGTCGCGCTGGGTGCACATGCCGATGACCTCGCGGATGGTTTCCGGGCGCTCGCGGGCGGTGACTATCATGCCGGCGTAAGGCACGGCGAGGCGCAGCACGGCCACCAGTTTTTTGAAGTCCGCGTCGGAGACGTTCTTGAGGCTGTCGGCGGGCAGGCTGGTGCCGTCGGCGTTCTCGAGGCGCGGGAAGGAGATGGTATGCGGGCCGATGCCGAAGCGGGCTTCCAGCTCGCGGGCGTGGGCGACCAGGCCCAGCACCTCGAACTTCCAGTCGGGGTTGAGGCCGAACAGGGCGCCCAGGGCCACGTCGTCTATGCCGGCCTTGAAGGCGCGGTGCATGACGTACAGGCGCCAGCGGTAGTCGGCCTTGGGGGTGCCGCCGGGATGCAATCTGGCGTACAGCTCGCGGTCATAGGTTTCCTGGAAGACCTGGTAGGTGCCTATGCCGGCGGTCTTGAGGACTTTCAAGTCCTCCACGCTCATGGGGGCGGCGTTGACGTTGACGCGGCGGATCTGGCCGTAACCTTTGCGGGTGGGCACTTTTACGTCGTAGATGGTCCGCATGGCCTCGGCGATATACTGGGCGCCGGTGGCGGGATGCTCGCCGGTGACGAAGATGATGCGCTTGTGGCCGATGCGGCCGGCCAGGGCTTCCGCCTCGGCCTTGATCTCCGGCAGGGTGAGCTTGCGGCGCACGGCGCCGGCATTGCCGGTGCGAAAGCCGCAGTAGAGACAGTTGTTGACGCAGAAGTTGCTGGCGTACAGCGGGGCGAAGGTGATGACGCGGTTGTCGTAGACCTTGCGCTTTACGTCGCGGGCGGCCTGGAAGATCTCCTCGAGCAGGCCGGGGTCCTCCACGGCCAGCAGGGCGGCGGCGTCCTCCGGCGGCAGCGCCTCGGAGACGGCCAGCGACCGGGCCAGGATAGCGCGCACGCGCCCGGCCGTCGGGGCCGGGGCGGCCAGGGCCGCTTTAAGGGCGGCGTCGTCTATGAAATCCTTGCCGCCCCTGAGATAATCGGCGTAGGTGTCTGCGTTTACGGCAACGGTCTGCATAAGACCTCCTGAAAGCCCCCTCAGGCCTTCAGCGCGGGCTCGGCGGCCGGCGCGGGTACCGCGGCGTCCTTCAGCGACAGCTCGAAGGACGAACCCTCCCCGTACTTGGACTGCACCTTTATCTCCCCCCCGTAAAGCTTTACCACCTTCTTAAGGATGGACAGGCCGAGGCCGCTGCCGTCGATATTGCGGGTGTGCTCGTTCTTCATGCGCACGAACTCGCCGAACAGCTTGGCCAGCTCCTCGTCGGTCATGCCGATGCCGGTGTCGGAGCAGCGCACGGTCACGGTATCGCCGTCGCGGTTGAGTTCCAGCGTGGCCTTGCCGCCCTGTTTGTTGTATTTGACGGCGTTGGTGAGCAGATTGGACAGTATCATGTCCGCCTCGCCGGGGTCGGCGTTGAGCATTACCGACGGCGGGGCCTTGAGCTCCACCTGCACCTGTTTCGCCTCGGCCAGCGCGGCGACGTTCTCCATTACCAGGCCGGCGGTCTTGACCAGGTCCACGGGCTCGATGGCACGCTTCTTCTTGCCGGACTCCAGGCGGGTGAGGTCCAGCAGGTCCATCACCAGCTTGCGCATGCCGGCTATGCGCACCACCGAGCGGTCCACCATGGAATCGTAGGCGGCCAGCTCGGGGCCCTTCAGGCGCTCCCGCATTAGGTGCATATAGCCCTCTACGGCGGCCAGCGGGCTCTTGAGCTCGTGCGCCAGCACGCTGATGAACTCGAAACGCACCTGGCGCTTCTCTTCCTCCAGGCGGCGGGCCTTACGGTGCAGGTAGATGCTGCGGGCGGCCTTGCTGATGGTGGCGCGCAGTTCCTCCGGCGTGAACGGCTTGGCCAGGAAATCGAAGGCGCCGCGCTTGGTGGCGGTGACGGCCACCTCGAGCGAGGCGAAGGCGGTGATCATGATGGTGAGGAAATCCCCCGCCGGGTAGGCGGCCAGCACGTCTATGCCGGTCATGTCGGGCAGCTTATAGTCGAGCAGCAGGATGTCGGGGCTCCTGGCCTTGAGCTGGTCGAGCGCCTCGCCGCCGGTGGCGGCGGTGCGCACGGTGAAGGTGACGGTCTCGCTGAAGTCGGGCAGCGGCACCGAGAAGCCCTCGAGGGAGCGTTCGGCGCCGGCGCGCATGCCGGCCTCGTCGTCGACGATGAGGACGTCCAGCGCGTGGACGGGCAGGGGGTCAGGAGGCATGGCGCTCACCCGCGCCCAGCAGGCGCTTCAGCTCGGCCTTGAGCTGCTCGAAGCGCAGCTCCTTGTGGATGATGGCGTCGGCCTTGATCCAGTCCTTCGGGTCGTGGGCCTTGTCGAAATAGTAGCCGGTCTCCTTGGTGACCGACGTGACGATGACGACGGGGATCTTCGGGTCCATCTTCTTGATCTTGTGGCTGAGGACGAAGCCGGAGTCCGGGTTCTCCATCATCAGGTCCAGGACGGCGGCACGGAACCTGCCGGGCGCGATGAGCGGCTCGGCGTCCTTCTGCGTGGAGGCGGCGACCACCTCGTAGCTCTCGCTCTCGAGGTAGACCTTCATCTGTTCCATCATATCGGGGTCGTCTTCCACCACGAGGATCTTTATCTTGTTCTGGTCGGTCATAGCGTTCTCCTGTGCTGTCTTAAATCATTTCGCCGCGGGTTCGCTCTTCATCCTTATGGCCCCGGCGGCCGTGGCCACGCGGGGCAGCTTTACCGTGAAAGTGGTGCCGGCGGGGCCGGCGGCCGGGTCGGCGTTGCTGGCCACCGTGATATTGCCGCGGTGCACCTTGATGATGCCGTAGCTCACGGCGAGGCCGAGCCCGGTGCCCTTGCCGATCTGCTTGGTGGTGAAGAAGGGCTCGAAGATCTTCTTGAGGTTCTCGGGCCTTATGCCGCAGCCCGAGTCGCTCACGCTGAAGGCCACGCTGTCCCCCTCGGCGAAGGTCCTGATGGTCAGCGCGCCGGTATTGCCCATGGCCTCGAGGGCGTTGGTGACCAGGTTGGTGAGCACCTGGATGATCTGGTCCGGGTCCATCTCGGCCTGCAGGTCCTCGCCGGAGCGGTCGATGGTGAACGTCACGGACGGGGGCACGGTGGCGGTCTTGAAATAATTGTCCACCAGGCGCACCAGGCTGGTCTGGCGGAAGAAAGGCTTGTTCTTGCGCGCGAAGTTGAGCAGCCCGCCCACGATCTTCTTGCAGCGGTCGGCCTGCTCGGTGATCATCCTGGCGTCGGAGAACACGCGCGAGTCCTTGTCGCACTGCTCGGCGAGCAAATGCGAGTAGAGCAGCACCACGCCGAGCGGGTTGTTGAGCTCGTGCGCCACGCCGGCGGCGAGCTGGCCCATGCTGGCCAGCTTCTCCGACTGCATAAGGGCCTGCTTGGTCTTGGCCAGCTGGTTGTAGGAGGTGGTGAGCTCCTCGGCGGTGGTCTTGAGGCGCTCGATGGTATAGGGCAGGCACATCTCGCTCTCGGCGATGCCGCGGATGATGGCCACGGCGTGCTCGACGCAGGTGGGGTAGCCGCAGGCGCCGCAGTTGAGCTCGTCCTCGGGGTTGGTCTTGCCCATGTTGGCCAGCACGGCCTGCAGGGCGTCGCCGGCCGGCAACTGCATGCGCTGGTCCTCCGGCTGGAAAGAAGCTGAATAATCCAGGCCGCGGAAGCGCCTGACGCTCGCCTCCCAGTCGGAGAGCTTGATGCTGAAGTAGCTCTTGCGGGCGTAGCGGCGCAGGGCGGCCTCGCGGGCGTGCTTGGAGGTCTTGACGCTGATGCCGGGGCCCATGATGCAGCCGCTGCAGCAGAGCAGGTCTATGAAATCGGCGTCTATGTCGCCGTGCTCGAGGTTCTTGAGCACTTCGGGGAACTGCTCCAGGCCCTCGGCGGAGAGGAAGCGGCCGCTGAGCAGGTCCTCCTCGAGCTCGGCGGAGTTGAGCAGGCCGCCGCCCATGGGGTACAGCACGCCCTTGGCGGGGTAGGGCGGGTCGAACTGCGAGTCCAGCGCGCTATTGCGGTCCACGCCGGCCTCCTTGCACATGGCGCGCAGTTCGGTGAAGGTGATGGATTCGTCCAGGTCGGCGGGGTGGCGGTCGGTTTCCCCCTTCTTGGCCACGCAGGGGCCGATGAACACCACTTTCACGTCCCGGCCGTAGAGTTCCTTTATGACGCGGGCCTCGGCCACCATCGGAGACACGATGGGGGCCAGGTTGGGCACCAGGGCCGGGTGGTATTTTTCGACGAAGGAGACCACGGCCGGGCAGGCGGTGCTGATGAATTTCTTGCCGGGGTTCTCGTTGAGCAGCTTGCGGTACTGGAAGCTCACCATGTCGGCGCCGAAGGCCACCTCGCAGACGTACTTGAAGCCGAGGGCTTTAAGGATGCCGGCGAAGCGCAGCGGGTCGATGCCGCCGAACTCGACGGGAAAGCTGGGGGCCAGCGCGGCGGCCACGGGAGCGCCGGACTTGAGCAGGGCCCGCACGGCCTCTATGGACTGCTTGGTCTCCTTGGCGCCGCGGCTGCACATGAGCACGCAGTTGGCGCAGGAGATGCAGCGCTCCTTTATGACCTCGGCCTGGCCGCCGGAGATGCGGATGGCCTTGGCGGGGCAGCCGCGGACGCAGGTATAGCACGCTTTGCAGCGTTCCTTTATCGTCCTTACCAGCGGTTCGTTCTCGGGGGTCATAATAGCCGGCTTGCTTTTCTGTCTCTTTTGCCGCAGCTACGCGATGTCGGACGCCTTGCGCTTCGTATATTTCGTGTGCAGCAGGTGGTGGCTCTTCTCGCCCAGCGGCTTGCCCAGGAAGTCCTTGTATAGAGCCTGCACGGCCTTGTTGGCGTGCGAGGTGCGCAGTTTCTCGGCGGCGTCGATGGCGTAGAGGGCCTTCATGCGCTCGATGATGGCGGTCTTGTTGCGCGCGAAGGGCTGGCCGCCGCCGTTGATGCAGCCGCCGGGGCAGGTCATGATCTCGATGAAGTGCAGGTCCTTGCGGCCGTTCTTGATCTCCTCTACCAGCTTGCGGGCGTTGCCGAGGCCGCTGACGGCGGCCACACCCACTTCGAGCGCGCCGATCTTGAGCTTGGCTTCCTTGATGCCGGCCTGGCCGCGCACGGCCTCCACCTTGAGGGCGCCGAGTTCCTTGCCGGTGAGCAGGAAATGGGCGGTGCGCAGGGCGGCCTCCATCACGCCGCCGCTGGCGCCGAACAGTTTGCCGGCGGTGCTGCGGTCGCCGAAGGGCATGTCGGGCTCTTCGGGCTGCAGGGCCTTGAGGTCTATGCCGTGGATGCGCAGCAGCTGGGCGAGCTCGCGGGTGGTGAGCACGGCGTCGATGTCGGGGCAGCCCTCGCGGCCCATCTCGGGGCGGGTGACCTCGAACTTCTTGGCGGTGCAGGGCATGACCGAGACGCTGTACATTTTGGCGGGGTTAAGCCCCTGCTTCTTGGCGTAGTAGGTCTTGATCATGGCGCCCAGCATCTGCTGCGGGCTCTTGCAGGTGGAGAGGTTGGGGATGAGCTCGGGGTAGAAGGTCTCGACGAACTTGATCCAGCCGGGCGAGCAGGAGGTGAACATGGGCAGCGCGCCGCCGTTCTTCACGCGGTGGGCGAGCTCGCTGGCCTCTTCCATGATGGTCAGGTCGGCGGCGAAGCTGGTGTCGAAGACGGCCTTGAAGCCCATCTTGCGCAGGGCGGCGGTCATCACGCCGTTAACGTCGGTGCCGGCCGGCAGGCCGAACTCCTCGGCCAGCGACACCGAGATGGACGGGGCGTGCTGTACGACCACGTACTTGTCCTTGTCGGAGAGCGCCTCCATAACGGGCTGTATGTCGCTCCGCTCCATCAGGGCGCCGGTGGGGCAGACGTTGATGCACTGGCCGCAGTTGACGCAGGAGGAGACGTTGAGGCTGCTGTCGAAGGCGCAGCCTATGAACGAGTCGGAGCCGCGCTTGACGAAGTCGATGCAGGCCACGCTCTGCGTCTCCTCGCAGGCGCGCACGCATTTGCCGCACAGGATGCATTTGTCGGGGTCGCGGGAGATGGACGGGCTGGAGATGTCCAGCGGTTTCTTCTTCCTGGCCACGGGGAAGCGGCGGCTGGTGACGCCGTAGTCGCGGCTGAGCTTGTTGAGCTCGCAGGTGGGCTGTTTGGCGCAGTACAGGCAGTCGTCGGGGTGGCTGCCGAGCAGCAGCTCCACCACGGTCTTGCGGGCGTTGATCACGCGCGGGCTGTTGGTGAGGATCTTCATGCCTTCGGCGGCCGGGAACGAGCAGCTGGGGATCAGGTTGGCCTGGCCGTCCACCTCCACCACGCAGATGCGGCAGGCGCCCGACGGGAGCATGCCTTCCATGTGGCAGAGGGTGGGCACGTGCACGCCCTCGCGCCTCAGCACGGTGAGCAGGGTTTCCCCCGCCTGGGCCTCTACGTTCTTTCCGTTGACGGTGAGTTTCATGGTTGTATCCTTACGCGGCGCTGACGGCCTTGAACTTGCAGACGGTCCTGCACGAACCGCAGGAGATGCACTTCTCGGCGATGATGTAATGAGGCACCTTGGGCTTGCCGACGATGGCCTGCGTGGGGCAGCCTTTCACGCACAGCGTGCAGCCCTTGCACTTGTCGGAGTCGATGGAGAACTCCAGCATCTCCGTGCAGGCGCCGGCGGGGCACTTGCGTTCGAAGATATGCGCCTCGTACTCGTCGCGGAACCAGCGCAGCGTGGAGAGCACCGGGTTGGGCGCGGTCTGGCCGAGCCCGCACAGGCTGGTCTCGCGGATGACCTGGGAGAGGTTCTCGAGGTTCATGATGCCGGAGAAGCGGGCCAGGGCGTCGGCGTCCTTCTCGTTGCGGCGGTGGCGGGTGATGGCTTTGAGGATCTCCAGCATGCGCAGCGTGCCCTCGCGGCACGGGATGCACTTGCCGCAGCTCTCGCGCTTGATGAAGTCCATGAAGAACTTGGCCACGTCGACCATGCAGGTCTTCTCGTCCATGACAACGAGCCCGCCGGAGCCCATCATGGCGCCCACGGTCTTGAGGGACTCGTAGTCCACCTGGATATCGATGTGGCTCAGGGGGATGCAGCCGCCGGAGGGGCCGCCGATCTGCACGGCCTTGAAGGCCAGGCCGTTCTCTATGCCGCCGCCGATGTCGAAGACGATCTCCTTGAGGGTGGTGCCCATGGGGATCTCCACGAGGCCGGTGCGGTTGACCTTGCCTGACAGGGCGAAGACCTTGGTGCCCTTGCTGCCCTTGGTGCCGATGGCCGCGAAAGCCGCGGGCCCCTGGCTCATGATCTCGGGCACGTTGGCGAAAGTCTCGACGTTATTGATGACGGTGGGCTTGCCGAACAGGCCCTTCACCGCCGGGTAGGGCGGGCGGGGCCTGGGCATGCCGCGGCGGCCCTCGATGCTGTTCATCAGGGCGGTCTCCTCGCCGCAGACGAAGGCGCCGGCGCCCATCTTGATGATGACGTCGAGGTCGAAGCCGCTGCCGTAGATGTTCTCGCCCAGCAGGCCGTAGGCCTTGGCGTCGGCGATGGCTTTCTTCAGGTTCTTGATGGCCAGCGGGTACTCGGCGCGGATATAGACGTAGGCCTTGCTGGCGTGGATGGCGTAGGCGCCGATGGCGATGCCTTCGAGCACGCGGTGCGGGTCGCCCTCGATGACCGAGCGGTCCATGAACGCGCCCGGGTCGCCCTCGTCGGCGTTGCAGATGATGTATTTCTGGTCGGCGTCGCTGGCGAGCGCGATCTTCCACTTCTTGCCCGTCGGGAAGCCGCCGCCGCCGCGGCCGCGCAGGCCGCTGGCCTCCACCGCGTCGCAGGCCTGGGCCGGGGTCATCGTGTGTATAACTTTAAGAAAAGCCCCGTAGCCGCCGCGGGCGATATGCTCCTGTATTGAGTTCGGGTCCACGATGCCGACGTGCTTGAGCACGAAGCGCAGCTGCTTGCCGAAGAAAGGGTGTTCGCTCAACAGCGGCACCTTGGGCCAGCGTTTCCCCCCGTCCTCGAACTGCCCCAGGACCTGGTCCTTGAGCGGGGCCTTGTCCCTGAAAACGGAATCCAGCAGGGCCGGCACGGTGTCGCCGGTGGCGCGCAGGAAAGAGACGCGGGCCTGGCCGGGCAGCTGCACGTCGAGCAGCGGCTCCACGGCGCACAGGCCGATGCAGCCCACTTCCAATATATCGGCCTCGAGCTTGCTGTCCTTGAGATACTTCTTCGCGGCTTCCAGCGTCTTGGCGGCGCCGGCGGCCAGGCCGCAGGTGCCGGCTCCGACGTAGATCATGGGGCGGGCGAGGGTTTCGCGGCGCAGCTCGGCCGCCTTGGCGGCATAGTCCTCGCTCCCGAAGGCTCGGACCAGGAAGGCCTTGCGGGCCGAGGCCGTGAGGCCGGCGAGGTTGCGGTCGATGAGGTCTTTATTTGCCATTGGAGTTCTCCGCCTTCTTGAAATCTTCCACCAGCCGGCGCAGCTTGTCGGCGTTGACCTTGGCGTGGAACTCGCCGTTGACGCTGATCACCGGGGCCAGGCCGCAGGCGCCGATGCAGGCCACCACTTCTATGCTGAACAGCCCGTCGCGGGTGGTGTCGCCGGCCTTGATGCCCAGAACTTCCTCGCACATCTTGAGCACCGCGGCCGAGCCCTTGACGTGGCAGGCGGTGCCGCGGCAGATCATGATGTGGTACTTGCCCACCGGCTTGAAGCGGAACTGGTTGTAGAAGGTGGCCACGCCGTAGACCTTGCTGGCGGGGATATCGAGGTGCTTGGCCACTTTCAGGGCGGCAGGCTTGGAAATGAAGCCGTCGGCCGCCTGCACGTCCTGCAGTATCGGGATCAGCTTGTCGCGCTTGGCGAAGCTGTAATTCTCGAGGACTTTTTCCACTTTGCTCGGTGCGCTCATTTCAGTCGCTCCTTGACGGAATTCTTGCGGGCGAAATACGCCACTTTTTCTATCGAGAGGGTTATATCGAGCTGCTCCAGGAAGATGCCGGGCGGCACCTTGAGCTGCACCGGGGCGAAGTTCACGATGCCCCGCACGCCGGCGCGCACCAGCGCGTCGGCCGCCTCCTGGGCGGTGGAGGCGGGCACCGTGACGATGCCCACCGCCGCCTTCTCCCGCGCTACGGTCTTTTCCAGCTGGCCTATATGGTGCACCTGGCAGCCCGAGTAGACCCGGTTGACCTTCTCCGGGTCCTGGTCGAAGGCCGCCACGATGGAGAGGTTGGGCCTGCGCTTGAGGAAGTAGGACAGTATGGCTTTTCCGAGGTTTCCCACCCCCACCAGCACCATCTTGGTCAGGGACGAAGATTCAAGGTGCGCGTACAGCTCGGCCATGAATTCCTTGATGGGGTAGCCCCGCTGAGGGGTGCCCTTCAGCTCGAAGTTCATCAGGTCGCGCCGCACCTGTTCCGGGGAGACGCCCACCGCCGCCGCCAGCTCGTGCGAGAACACGTACTCGGAGCCGGTCTCCAGCCTGTTGTGCAGGAACTGGCAGTAGCGGAAGAATCTCTCTACGGTGCGCTGGGGTATCTTCGTCATATATCTCCTTACCTGGTGCGGCCTTCCACGTTGACCTGTTCCTTCTTAAGCGCCAGTAATTCCTTCACCTTGACCAGGAATTCCTTGGGCTTTATGGGTTTCTCCATGAAGGCGTCCACTGGCAGGAATTCCCCGTCCTTCTCTCCGAACTTCTGGGGCGAGGTCTCGTTGACCGAGGTGAGCATCAGGATGGGGACGTACCTGAGGGTCTCGGTGCGGCGGAACTTCTGCGCCGTGGCGAAACCTTCGGTGGGATCGTCCATCATGACGTCCAGCACTATCAGGTCGGGTTGCAGCTTGGAGGCCTTTTCGAACCCCTCTTTGCCGTTGATCGCCGTAACAACGGTGTGGCCAACCCCCTGCAGCACCACTTCGCAGGTGTCCAGGATGTCTTTGTCGTCGTCTATGCAGATTATCTTAGCCATACTATCCTCCGGGTCTTGTCGTTCAGATTGTAACGCTGCCTGCCGCATCGTTATTTAATAACGTTATTCCGTTAACGTTGACTATGAAAATAGTATACGTCATCGTTTGCGTTTTGTCAACCCTAGTTTTAAAAGGCTTGTTTTACGTCGGAGAGCAGCGTTACCGGCGCGTTACACTTCTGCGGGTACTGGTATAAAAGCCGCGTTAACGGCGACTATTCCGCCGTTACACATTAACGCCGCGGCCTCCCCGGCCGGGCTTCCCCCTCCCCCCCGCCGGCCGGGGCGGCCGCGGGGTTAACGGGGGCCCTTGCGGGCCCGCGGCGGGCGTTAACGGAGGGTGAATACGGGCAAAAGAAAAGGCCCTCCGCAAAGAGGGCCTTTTCTGTATGGGCCCAAGGCTACAACTTAAATTTGGGCAGCTTGATCTTGCCCGGGGCGGCTTTCTCCTTGAGTGAGTCGGCGAAGCTGTCCATGGACTTCTGCCCCGCGCCCAGCTTTTCCTTCAGCTCGGCCTCCTTGGCGGAGGTGAGAGCGTCCAGCTTCTTTTTGTAAGGCTCCAGGGCGGCATCCACCTTGGCGGCGGCGGCCTCCTGCGCCTTCTTGAGCTCGGCGCCCAGCGCCCGGGAGAAACCGGCGGACAGCGCGGCGGCCAGGTCGGTGCCCACGGAGAATTTAGGCGCCTTCACGGTGCCGCCCAGGTCGGTCCAGACGGAGGCCGAATCGAGGCCGGAGAAGGCGCCCAGCAGGGCGGAACGCAATTGCGGCGTCTTGACCGCGTCGGCCTTGGGCGCGAAAGAGGCGCCGGCGATGTTGAAGGTGCCGCGCCCGGAGAGGCTTTCACCCGCCGCTGCGAACTTGCCGTCGAAGCTGCCGGTGCCGCTGACGGCCACGGAGACGGAGTTCTCCGAGCCCAGCCGCAGGCCGCTGACGTCCATGCCCGAATAATTGACCAGGGCCCGGGCCTTAAGAATGTCGCCGGTGGCGTCCACCAGCGCGTTGGCCTGCAGCCGGCGCGCGCCTTTAGAGCCCTTTATGTCGGCCACCAGGGGCTTGCCGTACACCTTGGGCTGGGTAGTGATGCCCTCTATGCGCCCCTCGTAGTCCAGGGGCGCGTCGAGGTTGAGCTCGCCGGAGAGGGCCAGCTCGCGGATCAGGAAGGAAGGCCAGGCCCGCTCCTTGGGGAAATGCACCACGCGGCCGCGGGCGGCCTCGCGCGCCAGCGTTTTGGCGGTGGCGCTAGCCGGCATGTAGCGGCGGGCTATGGCGGCCCACTTCATGGCCTTATCGGCCTTGGCGGCGATGGCCGGGCCGGCCAGCATGCGGCCCAGGCTCTCTTTGTCGAGCGAGGGCAGCTTCATCTTGCCCATCACATTGGCCGTATCCTTCCGGCGGGCTTCCTCTACGGCCTTCAGCGCCGTCTTGGCCTCCGCCATGGCGCGCTCCAGCTCGGCCTTGTCGCGCTTGAAGTCCTCGGTGAGTTTCCTGAGTTCCTTGGCGGCGGCGGCGTAGTCTTTGGCCTGCTTTACGAAGTTCGTCTCGCCCCTGGCTTTCCCGTAGGAGGCCTTGAGCGCGTCCATGCGGGCCTGGTAGCGCTGCATATCGGCTTTCTCGAAGAGCTGCCTGTAATCCTCGTCGAATTTCCTCTCCAGCTCCCTGGCCAGCTTTACCGATTCCAGGTCGTCGGGGTTTACCGTGTAGGCGGTCAGCGCGTCGGCTTTCACGTCGGCGGCGCGGTCCAGCGCGAAGTCTTTGGACTCGGCCTGCAGCTGCCGCGAGAACTCGGAGGGCGGCTCTTCCTTGGCGAGCGGCAGGCGGGCGGAAGTCTTGCGCGGCGTGCCGAACGTCAGTCCCGCCAGCGCGGCGCGGTCTATCACGAACTTCTTCTCGAGCAGCGGGCGGCCTTCCATGCGGAAGTCCAGCGAGGCGAACTCGCAGAGGTTGGTGTATTCGGCGGCGGCGTCGCCCACGGCCAGGCCCTTCACCGAGAGCGAGGGCGGGAATATAGTCGTTTTGACCGAGGCTATCTCGGCCCGGGCGCCGGCGCCTTTCTCTATGCCCTTGATCAGGCCCCACTTCAGGATGGGGTCGAAGGCGAAGAAGAAGAAGGCCCAGACCAGGGCTATCAGCGTCAGGCGGGGCGCTATGTATGACCAGCGCATATTACACCCCCTCCTTGAAATACCAGTCGAAGAGGATGGAGGCCTTCACGCTTTTGACCAGCTTCGAATTCATGACCTTGTCGCGCAGGCGGGCGTTGTAGTAGACGCCGAAGGCGCGCCCGGCGAAATACACCGGGACGAACAGGACCAGGCCGGCCAGCAGGCCGCCCAGCAGCACCGTGTTGTTAAAACCCGTCCACGGCATGACGGGCATATTGTAGAGGGCCGTCCACAGCGGGGCCAGCGGCTCCGCGGTGAGCAGGGCGTAGCCCAGCGGGTCGGTCAATTTGTCCGCGAGCGGGTTGACGAAAGAGACCAGGAACATCGCGATCAGGCCCATCGGGATGTTCACCTTGAGCGCCATCAGCAGCACCAGCAGCAGTTGGGCCGTCAGATTGCCCTTGGGGATGAGGCCGATGACGAAGCCGATGGCTATGCCCCAGCCGATCTGCCGGGGGTCGGTGTCCGAGGTGAGACCTTTGATGAATTGCCGCAATATGCCTAGTGGGTTCATAATTTTAATATATAAAACATCCTCTCCTACTTCAAGCCGCCGCCGGGCTATTGGTATAATTTAACCATGAAGACGCCGGAACTGCTGCTCATCGCCCTCGGGCTCTCTATGGACGCCTTCGCCGTCTCGGTGGCCAGCGGCGCTACCATGAAGCGACTGCACCTGCCCAATGCCCTGAAGATGGCCCTCTTCTTCGGCGGCTTCCAGGCGCTGATGCCGGTGCTGGGCTGGCTGGCCGGCCTGGGCATGAAGAACTTCATCTCCGGAGTGGACCACTGGATAGCTTTCGGCCTGCTCCTGGCCGTGGGCGGCAAGATGCTCTACGAGTCCTTAAGGATCAAGGAAGAGGAGGACTGCGGCGGTCCGAAGACCTGCCCCTTCGACACCGGCACGCTGACCGTGCTGGCCATCGCCACCAGCATAGACGCGCTGGCCGTGGGGCTGACCTTCTCGGTGCTGGCCGTCTCCATCATCGCCCCCGTGCTGGTGATAGGCCTGGTAACTTTCGCCATGTCGGTGGCCGGGGTAAAGCTGGGCTCCACCGGCGGCCACTTCTTCGAACACAGGATGGAGGCCGCGGGCGGCCTCATCCTCATCGGCATCGGCCTCAAGATCCTAGTCGGGCATCTCGGGCTGCTTCCCCTCTGATTCCCCGGCCAACGGCAGATAAATATCCACGCGCGTGCCCGCGCCGGGCGCGCTGCGCAGCACTATCTCTCCGCCGTGCTGGTGCACCACGCCGTGTATGATGGCCAGCCCCATGCCGCTGCCCTTGCCCTCGCCCTTCGTGGTGAAGAAGGGCTCGAAAGCCCGCTCCAGCACGCCCTCGCTCATGCCCTCCCCCGTGTCCGACACCGAGATCCGGGCGGCCTTGAGGCACTGCCGCGTACTTACGAAGCAGATCTCCTCCATGGCCGTCTCCAGGCGCAGAGTGCCGCCGCCGGGCATGGCGTCCCTGGCGTTGGTGGCCAGGTTGAACAGCACCTGGTCGAGCTGGCTGGGGCTGCAGCTGACCGGCAGCGGCGCGCCGGCCAGGGCGGTCTCGAACTTGATGCCGCCGCCGATCAGCCGCCGCAGCATCGCAGAGGCGGACTCCATCCGGAGGTTTATGTCCACGGTCTCTCGCGCGTCCTGCGCCTGCCGCGAAAAAAGCTTGAGCTGCCGCGTCAGTTGCTCGCCGCGGTCCACGGCGGCAGAAACCTCCGTCATGTCCTCGTAACAGGGGTCGCCGGGGCGCAGGCGGGCCAGAGCCGCCGAAGCGTAACCGCCGACGGCGCCCAGGATATTGTTGAAGTCGTGGGAGATGCCGGCGGCGAAGCGGTTTAGCGCATCCATCTTCTGCATCTGGAACAGCGAGCGTTCCAGCTTTTTGCCCTCCAGGATGCGGGCGATGATGGCGCAGACCGAGGCCAGGAAGCGCTCGTCGTCGGGATCCCTGGCGGCGTCGGCCTCCAGGTATACAGCCAGCGCGCCTATTACCTGCCCCGCGGACTTGATAGGCAGGCAGTAATGGCCGTGCGGCACCGCGCCCGGCGGCAGGATGTCATGGCGCTCGTCGATGCCGCGGGCGAAGACGGTCTCGCCGCTTTCCAGCGCCTTGCCGCACAGACAGCGGCCCGCAGGCACGCTGCCGCAGAGCCGCTTATGATCTTCGGTAAAACCCCTGCTGGATTTGAGCCGCAGTTCCCCGTCCTCTACCAGGAAGATGGCGCCGCGGCTCTGTATGGAGAGCGGGGCCGAGTCCAGGACCTCCAGCAGGATGCCGTCGAGCAGGGCGCCGGCGGAGACCGTGTGCAGCGAGGCGCTCCAAAGGTCGCTGACTATGGCGTGCAGCTTGGCGTCGAGGCGCTTGTTCTTCTCCAGCCGGGCCAGGTCGCCGCGCAGGAGCAGGTACAGCGGCCCCAGCGCCACGGCCAGCATCAGCAGCGGGTCCAGGAGGTACGCCAGAGGGTGCTCCGTCAGCCCGGCGTAAGGCAGCGCGAACATCACCGCCAGCTCCGCCGCAGCCAGCACGAGCGCCGTTTTTACCAGCAGCTTGGTCATTTATCCTTTTCTTTGAACCACTTCTCGTGCCCGTAGAGCTTCTGTATGCAGTCCTCGCAGAGGCCGTGCGTAAAGCGCGCGTTCGAGTGGCCCTCCAGGTACACCTCCACCTTCTGCCAGAAGCCCTTGTCGTCGCGGATCTTCTTGCAGTTGGCGCAGATGGGGATAAGGCCCTGCAGCGTGCGCACTTCCTTGAGCGTCTCTTCGAGCTGCGTGTTCTTGGCGATCAGCGACAGGTGGCCGTTGATGATGTCCGCGAACTCCTCCATCAGCCGCAGCGTGGGGCCCTCGAAGTTGTTGGGCTTGCGGTCGAACAGGCAGATGCTGCCGAAGATGTCGCCGTCGGGCTGCATCACCGGCACGCCGGCATAGGCTATGAAGCCCGCCCTCGCGCCCTCGCTGTCCTTCCAGAAGTCGCTCTTGGTGGCGTCGGGGACTATCAGCTTCTCGCGGGCCTGGATGACGGCGCTGCAGTACAGCCGCATGCCGGGCCTGATCTTCACCACCTCGCTCTCCGCGAAGGGCTTGTCCGGGCCGGTGCTGGCGCCGATGACGCGCAGCGTGTCCTCCTCGATGATATTGATGGTGGCGGCGGGTACGTTGGCCACCTGGGCCAGCAGGTCGGCGATGCTGCGCCAGCGCAGCAGGGCTATTTCGGGTATCCGCAATTTGCGTATGTCGGCCATAGCGTCCTTAAACCGGCAGCTTGGAAACGGTGACCCAGTACATCTCGAACTTGCGGGCCAGGTCCAGGAATTCTTCCAGCGAGGCGGGCTTGGTGATATACGAGGCCGCGCCGGCCTCGTAGGCGCGCACAATGTCCTCGTGGCGCGACGAGGTGGTCAGCATCACGACCGGGATGCCGCGCAGCGCCGGGTCGGCCTTCAGGCGCTTCAGGAGCGAGATGCCGTCCATCAGCGGCAGCGTGATGTCGAGCAGCATTACAGACGGCCGCAGCGGCTTCTGGCCCGCGCGCGCGCCGGTGCCGGAGAGCAGGTCGAGCGCCTCCTGGCCGTCCCGTGCGATATACACCTCGGAGATCAGCTTGAATTCTTTGAAGGCCCGCTGGGCAATCAGGACGTCGTCCTCGTTGTCCTCCACCAGCAGCACGCTAAGTTTTTCGGTCTCGTTGGTCATCCGCCCTCCTAAGGCTTCTTGCGCAGGTCGGCCGGGATCAGGGCGTAGAACGCCGAGCCCTTGCCTTCCTCCGACTCCACCCAGATCTTTCCGTTATGCTCTTCCACGATCTTCTTGACTATGGCCAGGCCGGCGCCGGTGCCGCCGCCGTATTCCTGGCGCGAATGCAGCCGCTTGAACATCTTGAAAATCTCGTCGTAGTACTGGCTGGGGATGCCGATGCCGTTGTCCCTGAAGGTGAACTTCCAGTAGTACTCCCCGAAGCGCTCGGCGCTGATATCTATCTCGGGGACGGGCTTGTCGTTGTATTTCAGCGCGTTGCTGATGAGGTTCTGGAAAAGCTGGCGCATCTTGACCGGGTCACAGAAGATCGTAGGCATGTCCCCGGCTATCCGGACCGCGGCCTTGCGCTCGTCCACGGCGGTGGAAAGGCCGGCCAGGGCCTCCTGGGCCAGCTGGCCGGTGGAGGCGTCCTCGTAGGGGTTGCGCACGCGGGCCACGCGCGCGTAGCTCAGCAGGTCGTCTATCAGCCGGCGCATGCGGCTGGAGGCCTTGGCCACGCGGCCCAGGTAATCGGCCGCCTGCGGGTCTATCTTGGCGGCGTAGTCCGACATCAAGATGCCGGAGAACATCTCTATGCCGCGCAGCGGCTCCTTGAGGTCGTGCGAGACGGTATGGGCGAAAGCGTCCAGTTCGCTGTTGACGGTCTCGACCTCCTTGAGGTACTGGGCCATGCGGGCCTCGGACTCGCGGTGCTGGGCCATGTCTTTGAGCACCGTCACCACGCGCCGGCGGCCTTCGCCGCCGATAAAGGCCGCCGACAGCATGGCCGGCAGGCGGCGCCCGTCGCTGGCTTTCAGCCAGAGGTCCAGCTCCTTTATGTGGCCGCTCCAGGAGAGCAGCCCGAAGGGCTCGGCCGCCCCGGCGGCCTGGGGCTCCAGCAGGTCCTTGAGGTTCAGCTGGGCCGTCTTGAAATCGTAGCCGGAGAACTCGGCCGCGGCGAGGTTGGCCTTCAGTATGTTCCCCTCCTCGTCGGTAATGATCATCGGGTCCGGCATGCTCTCGAGCACCGAGTCCAGGTACTGCTTGGACACCGTGGTCTCGGAGAGGCCGCGGCTGAGCTTGTTGAAGCTCTCGGCCACCTCGCCCAGCTCGTCGCGGGCTATGACCGGCACGGAGAAATTATAGTCGCCGGCGCGCACCTTCCTGATGCCCTCGCCGAGCAGCGCCACCTGGCGCAGCATCAGGCTGGAGAAAACGGCGGACAGGCCGGCGGCCAGCACGGCGATGGCCAGCGCCAGCAGCAGCAGGCTGAAGATGATCTCCCTTTCGGCCTTGAGGGCCGGGGTCATGGGCAGGCCGGCGCGCAGGAAGCCGGCGGCCTCGGCGGGGCCGCCCACGCCTTCGAAGAGCAGATCCTCGCCGGTAGGACGGCTTTGCGCCACCGGGATGACCGCGTCCACCGTCGGTTCACCGTTATGCGCCATACGGGAGAAAGCCGGCGCGGCCTGGCGCAGGCCCCTGGCCATCAGCGGGTCGTCGAGGCGTGTGCCGGCCAGAGCCACGTTGGTATGGGCGATCACTTCCCCCCTCGCGTTGGTCAGGCCGGCGTAGACGGCGCCGGTGCGCTGCGTGAAAGCGTGCAGGGCCTTGATGCCGTCGAGTTCCTTGCCCGACGCCAGCGCCCGGAGGAACTCCGGCGCCAGGTCGGCCGCCACGTTGGCCGCGGCGTCGAAGATCTGCGCGCTCATGGCCTCGGAGACGGCCAGCCTGGAGAAATGGATATTGGCCCAGAGGGCCGCGCCCATCAGGACGACTATAAAAATGATGATCTTGACGTAGAGTTTCATGGAAAGAGGTAGGCGGCCTCGCGCAGGATCTCGGGCGGGAAGGTTATGCCGCAGCGCCGGGCGGCGGAGGCGTTGAGCGTCAGTTCTAAGGCATCGGGGAAGACCAGTTCCGGGATGTCCTCCCCCCGCTCCAGACCCTTAACGGCCTGCGCGGCCGCGGCGCCGCCGGTCTTGAAGCTGACCCCGACCGAGGCCGTGGCGCCTTCCTGCGCCAGACCGCGGGTGGAGGCGTACATGGGAATGGCGTTGCCCTGGGAGAATTCCCTGAATATCATCAGGGTGTCCGGCGAGATCAGCAGCGGGTCCGGGGGCAGCCAGAAGGCGTCCATGTCTTGGAGGCCCTTGCGCAGCAGCGCGGGCAGCTCGGCGGCCGAGCGCACCGGCTCGAGGCTGACCTCTATGCCGTGGTCCGGCCCGGCGGAGCGCAGTTCCTGCATCTGGTCGCTGTAGCCGGTCCCGGCCCAGAATACCGTGAGCCGTTTGAGAGAAGGCTGTATCTGCTTAAGTTTGCCCAGCAGCCTGGCGTTGGAAGGGCGCATGCTGATCTTTACGGTCTTCCCCGTGCGGCCCGCCGCGGACACGAAATGGCCCGGCGACATGCAGTAGACCAGATCTGCCTGGGGCGGGTAGTCCTGGCTGGCCGCCCTGGCGCCGAAGGCCACCACTATATCGGCGCCCGGGGGCAGCGCGGGCGCGCCTTTGGATGCGTCGAAGCGCCGCACCTCGGCGCCGTATCCGGCCTGAAAGGCCGAAAAGGCCTCCAGGTAGAATCCGACGTTCTTGGAGAGCACGGCCGCCACGCCGTCCCGCGGGGCCGCCTGCGCGGGCGCGCAGAGCAGAGTCAGGACCGCCATGGTGAGGGCTCTTTTCATTCTAGAAGCGGTAACTAAAAGTGTACTCCAGGCGGCGTCCCGTGTAGAGCGGCAGCGTCTCCACCACACGCAGGCGCACATACTCCGGTATCTCCACCACCCCGTCCGTCAGGTTCTTTACCGCCAGGGTATGCCGGGCGCCGCCGTTGCGGTAGCCGAGGCTGGCGTCGGCCCAGAACTGCGCCGGGATGGCCCCGCGCAGCGACCGGCCGGGGCCGAACACGTTAAAATTGGAGGCGGCGAAGAAGCGGCCGGCGTCCGCCGCCAGGCCGCCGGAGAGGTTGTAGTGGGGAGAGTACTTGAAGTTCCAGGAACTGTCCCCGGGCAGGCCGAAAGCCCCGGGGGCCGGGATGTCGGCCTCGTCGTGGCGGCTGCCGCGCAGGCGGTCGAAGGACAGGAAAGCGTGCGCGTGCCTGCCGGAGTAACGCAAGCGCAGCTCAACCCCCTCGGCGTGATAGAGCGGGGCGTTGGAGTAGTAATTGACGTTGGAGTAGGAGACGCCGTCGCGGGTAAAATCGCCGAGGTCGCGGAAGATGGAGTCTTTGTATTTGGCGTGGTAGGCGGTGAGATGGGCGAAAAAGTTCCCGCGGGAGGCCAGGTAGGCCAGCTCGTAGGACTCGGTGCGCTCCGGCTTGAGGCCGGGGTTGCCGACCACCGTGACCGGGGAGGGCAGGAAATACTGCTCGAACGGCGTCGGGGAACGGAAAGACTGGCTGAACAGGGCCTTGAGACTGTTGCGCTCGTCTACCATGTAAATGGCCGAAGCCCTGGACGAGAGGTTATCGCCTGAGTGGCCGTCGTTGGTGTAGCGGCTGCCGGCCAGCAGTTTCCAGCTCCCGCTCTCCAGGCCCAGCTGCGCGTGCAGCGAGCTCTCCCGGTTGAGGCGGTCGCTGAGGCTGTTGTCCCACTGGTTGACGCCGGTATTGCTGTAATAGTTGAGGTAGCGCTGGGCGTAGCGGTACTCCTGCGCGGCCCCGGTCTCCAGATACAGGCCCGCGGGCAGGTTCACGCGGGCGCCCAGCGAGTTGACGAAGCGCGACCCGACTATGTCCGAGCGTATATTGTCGCTGGCGTCGCGGGGCACGTTGCGGCGCTGCCAGTCGTAGGTGGCCGTATAGGTCAGCGAGCCCCAGTCCGGCGCGAAATTATGGGAGAAGCTGGCGAGGGCGGCTTCGCGGGTCTCGTTGAACAGCGCGCCGCTGGCCAGGGTGAGCGTGTTGCCCAGGTAATTCTGGTCGCTGCGCGCGGCGTTGAGCAGCAGCGTGCTGGCGCCGCTGGTGCCGGAGAAATTAAAGGTGCGGGCGCCGAAGTACTCCCGCACGGAGTTTTCCGCCCCGTTCTCGTCCCTGAGCAGCACGGCGGGCTGCGCCTCTTGGCGCGAATCCGCCGAGACCATGTAGGAGTACTTGCCCTCGCCGCCGGAGTACAGGCCGCCGGTGCGCGACACGTCGCCGCGGCCGGCGTAGCCGCCGGCGCCGCTGGCGAGGCCGCCCGTAAAGATGCCGAGCCGCTGCCCCTTGGGCGCCTTGCGCAGCACTATGTTCACCGCGCCGGTGAGGGCGTTGGAACCGTAGAGCACCGAGGCGGGCCCCAGCAGCACTTCTATGCGCTCCACCGCGTCTATGCCCACCCGGTCCAGGTCCCCTTCGCCGGTAACGGCGTGCCACATGGGCACATTGTCTATCATCACCAGCACCTTGTTGGCGTAATGTTCCTGCAGGGCGCCGCGCACGGTGGGGATATTGTGCATCAGGTAGGTGCGCAGCACCGCGAGGCCGGGTACGGTCTGCAGCGCTTCCGACACGGAGGCGAAATTATAGCGCTCTATCATGGCGCGGTCTATGACGGTCACGTTGGAGACGCTGTCGAAAACGCTTTCGGGCGTGGCCGAAGCGACGGTAAGCACCCTGGCCTCCTCGCTCATGAAGGTCCAGAATTCGCCGAGGTCGTCCTGGGCCGCGGCAAGGCCGGGCGAGCAGAGCCGCGCGGCCGCCAGTATGGCGGCAGCGCAAGCGTGCCTGATGCGGAAACTACCGGACACTGGACCCCCCCAGCCCCCAGGGGCTTAAAACGGTCAAGACTGCGCGCCGCCCTGCCGCGCCGGCACTATGAAGATGGCCGCGGCGTAGGCGATGAGGCCCGGGATCACGGCCGTGGCCAGCAGTACGAAGACGAAAGCAAGACGCAGGACCACCGGGTCGACGTCGAAGTATTCGCCGAGGCCGCCGAACACGCCGGCGAAGACCTTGTTGTCGCTGCTGCGGTAAAGACGTTTCATGCTTTTATTTTATATAAGAGTACTCCTTAATGCAATAGAAATCCGGCGGGCCCGCGCGCGGCCCGGCAGGGGTTATTTTTTAGTAGAATAAAACCGATGTCCTATGACGTGATCATTATAGGCGCCGGGGTCACCGGCGCGGCCGCGGCCAGGGAGCTTTCCCGCTACCGGCTCAAGGTGCTCGTGCTGGAAAAAGAGGCCGAGCCGGCCTTCGGCGTGTCCAAGTCCAACAGCGGCATCGTGCACGCCGGCACGCAGAATCCCCCCTCTTCGCTGAAGGGCTGGCTGTGCGTGGAAGGCAACCGCATGATGCGCGAGGAGCTGGCGGCGGACCTGGGGCTGCACTTCGTGCAGTGCGGCCAGCTGATAGCCGTTTTCGACCTGGCCGACCTGCCGGAACTGGAGAAGATCAAGGCCGAGGGCGAGGCGCTGGGCGTAAAAGGCATGGCGGTAGTGGACCGGGGCTGGCTGGACGCGAACGAACCCAATTTAGGCCCCGAGGTGAAGGCGGCCCTGCTGGTGCCCACGGCCGGCATCATCAGCCCCTACCGCTTCGTCTACGCGCTGATAGAGAACGCCGTAAAGAACGGCGTGGAGCTCAAGACCTCGGCCAGGGTGGCCGGCATACGCCGCATAGAGAAGGGCGGTTTCTACGTGGAGGCCGGCGGCCACGTCCACACGACGAAGTTCCTCGTCAACGCGGCCGGCCTGCACGCCGACGAGATCTCCGCCATGGCCGGCGCCCCGACCTTCAGGATCACCCCGCGCAAGGGCGAGGAGTACCTGCTCGACAAGAAACGCGAGCATATCGCCAACCACATAGTCTTCCCGCTGCCCTCCAAGACCTCCAAGGGCATCCTGATCATCAAGACCTCCGACGGCAACCCGATGATAGGCCCCACCGCGCACGACACGGACGACAAGCGCGACCTCTCCACCACCGAGGAGGGCCTGGCCGAGGTGCTCGCCGGCGCCCGCCGCATGATGCCCTCCGTCTCCAAGGGCGACATCATCGCCTATTTCGCCGGGCTGCGCCCGGTGGCCGGCAAAGACTTCATCATCCGCCACGAGAGCGGCGCCCCCGGCCTGGTGAACGCGGCCGGCATACAGTCCCCCGGCCTTACCGCCGCCCCGGCCATAGCCGTGATGATCGCCGATATCCTGAAGAAGCAAGGCCTGCCGCTGGAGCCCAAGGAGCATTTCCACCGCCTGCGCCAGCGCACCGAGCACCTCTTCCTGGCCCCGCCGGAAGAGGCCCGCCGGCTGATAGCGAAGAACCCTGCCTACGGCGACATAGTCTGCCGTTGCGAACTGGTGAGCGCGCAGGAAGTGCGCGACGCGATCAGGCACGGCGCCACCACCCTCGACGGCGTGAAGTTCCGCACCCGCGCGCAGGCCGGCCGCTGCCACGGCGGCTTCTGCACCACGCGCATCTTGAAGATCATGCACGAAGAGCTGGGCCGGCCGGTGACGGAGCTCACCAAGCGCGGCCCCGGCTCCGAGATCGTAAAGGACGAACGCAAATGAACCTGATATACCTCAGAAGCCATGCCCCCAAGGCCAGGAAGTTCATCAAGAAGAAGCTGCGCCGCGACGAACCCAGTTCCATCTACGACATCGAGGCCGGCGACTGTTGCCTCGCCCCCGCCGACACCGGCGGCACGGACTATATCCTGACCTTCCTTAACGACGCGTCCCCCGAGATGCTGGCCTTCATCCAGACCAGCCGGCAGTGGACGGCTCCGGACCTGAACTAGACCGATGAAACAGAGGGAACTGGTGGTGGTGGGCGGCGGCCCCGCCGGCATGGCGGCGGCCCTGGCCGCGCGCGCGGCCGGCGTGAGGGACGTGCTCCTCCTCGAGCGCGACCAGCACCTGGGCGGCATCCTCAACCAGTGCATACACCCGGGCTTCGGCCTGCATCATTTCAAAGAGGAACTGACCGGGCCGGAGTACGCCGACCGGTTCGCCGCGCTGGTAAAGGCCGACCCCGGAATAGAGGTCAGCCTGCGCTCCTTCGTGGTGAAACTCACCGGGGACCGTGAAATAACCTATCTCCGCCCCGGGGCAATGGAGGATATCAAGGCCGGCGCCGTGATCCTGGCCACCGGCTGCCGCGAGCGCACCCGCGAGATGATACCGATCCCCGGCTCGCGCCCGGCGGGCGTCTTCCCCGCGGGCCTGGCCCAGAAGATGGTCAACATGGAAGGCTGGATACCCGGCCGCGAGGCGGTGATAGTGGGCTCGGGCGACATCGGCCTGATCATGGCCCGCCGCATGGCGCTGGAAGGCGTGACCGTGAAAGCGGTGATAGAGATACAGAAGACCAGCCGCGGTCTCGTGCGCAACGTGGTGCAGTGCCTCGAGGACTTCGGCATCCCGCTGCATTTCCAGCACCGCATCACAGCTATACACGGGGCCGACCGCGTGGAGCGGGTCGGCGTGATCAGGGTGGACGCCGATTTCAAGGATATACCCGGCACCGCTTTCGAGATAGCCTGCGACACCGTGCTGGTGTCCGTCGGGCTGATCCCCGAGAACGAGCTGCTGGAGATGGCCGGCGGCCTCGTGGACCGCCGCACCAACACCCCGGTGGCCGACGAGGTCAACCTGACCTCGCTGCCCGGCATCTTCGCCTGCGGCAACGCAGCCAAGGTCTACGACCTGGCCGACTCCGTCACCAGGGACAGCGAACTGGCCGGCCGCATGGCCGCCAAGTACCTGGGGGCCGCCGTATGAAGCGCGTGATGACCTGCATAGAATGCCCGCAGGGCTGCCGCCTGGAGATAGAGGCCGACGGCTCGCGCGTGATCAGCGTGACAGGCAACAAATGCAAGCGCGGCGACAAGTACGCGCGCCAGGAGACGGAAGCGCCGCTGCGCACGCTCACCACCTCGGTGCTGACGCGCGGCCTGGAGTTGAAGATGCTGCCGGTGCGCACCTCCAAGCCCATACCGAAAGAGAAACTCCTCGACGCGATGCGGGCGGTAAAGACCCTGGTCGTGACCTCGCCGGTGAAGGCCGGCTCCGTGGTCGCGGAGAACTTCCTGGGCCTGGGCGCGGACCTGGTGGCCTGCCGCCCGCTGGATAAGCTGTGAAGCGCCTGGCCACGCTCCCCCTCGCGCTGCTGCTGGCCTGCTCGGGCGCCGGGCCGGAGGAGAAAAGCATGGACGAAAAACTTAAAAAGCTCACGCCGCTGCAGCTGGAAGTAACTAAGAACTGCGGCACCGAGCCTCCTTTCAAGAACGAGTACTGGAACGAGCACCGCCCCGGCATCTACGTCGACGTGATAGACGGCGAGCCGCTGTTCGTCTCCGCCGACAAGTTCGACTCCGGCTCGGGCTGGCCCAGCTTCACGCGGCCGATCAAAGAGGCCAAGCTGGAAGAGAAAAGGGACAGTTCTTTGGGCATCGAGCGCGTGGAAGTGCGCTCGAAATCCAGCGACTCACACCTGGGCCACGTCTTTCCCGACGGGCCCGGCCCGCGGGGGCTGCGTTACTGCATCAATTCCGCCGCCCTGCGCTTCGTGCCGCTGGAGGAGATGGAGCGGGAAGGCTACGGGGGATATATACCGCAGGTAAAAAAATAGCGGGTTTGACAGCGCGCGCTATATTTTTTAAATTATAAGTACGCCGCATTTCGTTCTCGATGGCCGCCACAACCAGGACCACCTCACGGCGCTGACTTTCAGGCTCCAAAAATGTTACTGGTCCTACTTTCCCTGCTAGTGCTGCTCGCCAGCTCCGCGCTGGCTTTTGTCTTACGCAAAGATCCCGCCCGGGCGCAGGACGCCGGCGCTTACGGCGCCGTTGCCGCCTCGCTGACCGGGCTGCTGCCGGCCGGCCGCGTGCTGCTGACCGGCATGCCGGAGACCCTCACCCTCCCCTGGGCCGTACCGCTGGGCTCCCTCTCTTTCACGCTGGACCCGCTGGCCGCTTTCTTCCTGGCGCCGCTCTTTATACTTACCGGCCTCGCCGCGGTTTACGGAGTGGATTACCTCAAGGCCTATGAGGGCAAAAAGCCGCTGGGCCTGGCCTGGGCGGCTTTCAATATCCTTACCGCCTCCATGGTGGTGGTCTTCACCGCGGCCAACGCCGTGCTGTTCATGCTGGGGTGGGAACTGATGGCCGCCGCGGCGTTCCTGCTGGTGCTCTTCGAGCATGAGCGCGAGCAGTCCCGCCGGGCGGCCTACCTCTACCTGGCGGCTGGCGGCGCGGGCGCGCTGCTGCTGCTGGCCGCTTTCGGCCTGCTGGGCCGCTCCGCCGCCTCGCTCGACTTCGCCCTCTTCTCCGTACCCGCTGGCGGCGGGGCTTCCGCCGTCTTCCTGCTCTGCCTCGCCGGGTTCGGCCTCAAGGCCGGCTTTATCCCCCTCCACGTCTGGGTGCCGGAAGCGGACCCGGCCGCGCCGGGTTATGTGGCCGCCGTGATGAGCGGCGTCATGATGAAGACCGGCATTTACGGCCTAATCCGCGTGCTGGGTTTCCTGTCCCCCTGGCAGGAATGGTGGGGCTGGGCCATGCTGCTGGCGGGCGCCGCCTCCTGCGTGCTTGGCGGGCTGTTCGCCCTGGCGCAGCACGACCTCAGGCGCGTGCTGGCCTATTCCAGCATAGAGAATATCGGCATCATCCTCATGGCGCTGGGCCTGGGCACCGTGGCCGCCGTCAACGGCGCGACGGCCATGTCTGCCCTGGCTTTCGCCGGCGCGCTGCTGCACGTGCTCAACCACGCGCTCTTCAAAGGCCTGCTGTTCATGGGCGCCGGCGCGGTGCTGCGCGGCGCGGGCACCTCGGAGCTGGACGCGCTGGGCGGCCTGGGCAAACGCATGCCGCGCACCCTCCCCCTGTTCCTGCTGGCCTCGGCCGCGGCCTGCGCGCTGCCGCCGCTCAACGGCTTTACCGGCGAGTTCCTGATCTACCTGGCCGCTTTCGGCGGAGCCGCCGCCCCCGCCGCGCTCGCCGGGATAGTGACCGCGCTGGCGCTGGCCGTCGCCGGAGCCCTGGCCGCGGCCGCCTTTACCCGCGCCGCCGGCACCGCCTTTCTGGGCGAGCCGCGCACCGGGCGCGCCGCCGGGGCGCAGGAGGCGGGCCCCCTGATGATCTTCTCCATGCGGGCGCTGGCGCTGCTCTGCCTGCTGGCCGGCCTGGCGGGCCCGCTGCTGCTGCTGCCGGTGGGCACCGCCGTCGCCGCGGCCTTCGGCCTGGCCCCCGCCCTGGCCGCCATGGAAGGCGCCGCCGCGCCGCTGGTCTACGTCTCCGCGGCCGGCCTGCTGCTGATCTCGCTGGCCGCGCTGGTCTTCGCCGGGCGCGCCCTGGCCCTGAAAGGGAAACAGCCGGCCGCGGCCGGCACGTGGGACTGCGGCTACGCCGCCCCGACGGCCCGCATGCAGTACGGGGCCGCCTCCTTCTCGCAGCCGCTCACCGATTTCTTCCAGCCCATCCTGCGCAAGATAGGCCAGTACCCGGTGATCACCGAATATTTCCCGGGCAAGGCCTCTTTCTCGACGGAAGCGCAGGCCGTCTTCTACAATTCTTTCTACATGCCGGCGGCCGCGCGGCTGCGCGACCTGGCCTACCGCTTCAGCTGGATCCAGCACGGCCGGCTGCAGATCTATATCCTGTACATCGTAGTGACGCTGCTGCTCCTCCTGCTATGGAAATTGTAAAGCCCCTGGTACAACTGCTGGCGGCGCTGCTGCTGGCCCCGCTGCTGCCCGGAGTGATCAACCGGGTGAAGGCCTTCTTCGCCGGGCGCAGGGGCCAGCCGCTGCTGCAGCTGTACTACGACCTCGCCAAGCTGCTGCGCAAGACGCCCGTCTACAGCCGCACCACCACCTGGGTGTTCAAGGCCGGGCCGGCCATAGGACTGGCCGCGCTCGCCGCGGCGCTGCTGGTGATGCCCTTCGCCGGCAGGCCTTCCGCCCTCTCTTTCGACGGCGACTTCGTCTACCTGATCTACCTGCTGGGCCTGGCCCGCTTCTGCGCCGTGCTGGCCGCGCTGGATACCGGCTCGGCTTTCGAAGGCATGGGCGCGAGCCGCGAAATGCAGTTCGCGGTGTTCTCCGAGCCCGGCTTCTTCCTGGGACTGGCGGCGCTGGCCGCGGTGACCGGGCAGCGGTCGCTGGGCGGGATGTTCGGCGTGCTGACCGGCGACAGCTGGCGCGTGGCCGCCCCGGTGCTGGCGCTGCTGACCGCCTCGTTCTTCATAGCGCTGCTGGCCGAGAACTCGCGCGTGCCGGCCGACGACCCGAACACCCATCTGGAACTGACCATGATACACGAGGCGATGATCCTCGATCACAGCGGCCCGGACCTGGCCTATATCCTTTACGGCGCCGCGCTGAAGCTCTGGCTGTTCGGCTCGCTGATAGCCTCGATGGTGCTGCCCAGCCACAGCGGCGCCTGGGCCCGCGACGCGGCCATGTTCCTGCTGGTGATGCTGGGCGTGGCGGCCGCCGTAGGCGTGACGGAGTCGGTGATGGCCCGCCTGCGCCTGACCAAGGTGCCGTACATGCTGATCACAGCTTTCGCTTTCTCGGCGCTGGCCCTGATCTTTCAGATGGGAAGATAAATGAATACCTTCGCGGAACTGATCATCGTTTTCATAATCCTAATAGACCTGGCCCTGGCGGTCACGGGTTCGCTTTCGTCATGCATCAAGCTGGTGGCGCTGCAGGGCGTAGTGGCTGGCATCCTGCCTCTCCTGGCCATGCACGGCTCCCCCCACTTCCGCGCGGTGGCCTTCGCCGCGGTGATCATCGCGCTCAAGGGCGCGGTATTCCCCTGGCTGATGATGCGCGCGCGCGACCGCAGCGGCGCCCGCAAGGACGTGGAACCGCTCATCAGTTACCCCGCCTCCATCCTGCTGTGCCTGGGCGCCTTCATAGCCTCGTCGTGGCTGGGCTCGCGCCTGCCGCTGCCCGAGACCGGCGTGGCCTGGATCGTGCCGGCTTCTCTCGCCACCATCTTCACCGGCTTCCTGCTCATCACCACCCGCACCAAGGCCATCACGCAGGTGCTGGGCTACCTCGTCATCGAGAACGGCATCTATATCTTCGGCCTGGCGCTGTTCGTGGAGCAGCCGATGATGGTGGAGCTGGCCATCCTGCTCGACGTGTTCGTGGCCGTGTTCGTGATGGGCATAGCCATCTTCCATATCAGCCGCGAGTTCGACCATATCGACACGGCGGAACTGTCGGAACTCTCCGACTGGCGCCGCGGGGAGGACGGCCGATGATCACCCGCGCGCTCCTGCTCGTGCCGCTGGTCGCCGGCACGCTGGCCTTCCTGCTGCGCAGCGACGCCGCCCGCCGGGCGCTGCTGGTCTGGACGGCCCGGCTGCATTTCCTGCTGACGGCCCTGGTAACGTACCTGCACCTCGGCCCCGGCTCCGACCCGGGCGAGCCGGGCTGGTTCGCCTTCGACAACCTGGGGCTGCTCTTCCTGGGCGTCACCTCGCTGCTGTTCCTGGGCGCCTCCCATTACGCGGTGCGCTACCTCGAGCTGGAGAAGCGCGACCCCGGCGAGGAAGCGGACGGCGGCTTTATCTTCAACAACGCCCCCGAGGCGGTGTTCACCGGCTGCCTGCTGCTGTTCCTGGCGGCGATGACGGCCGTGACGGCCAGCCGCCACCTGGGCATGCTGTGGGCCGCGGTGGAGGCCACCACGCTGCTGTCGGCCCCGCTGATCTATTTCCACCGCACGCGGCGGTCGCTGGAAGCCACGTGGAAGTACCTGCTCATCTGCTCGGTCGGCATCGCGCTGGCGCTGATGGGCAACTTGTTCCTGGGCGCGGCCGGGCTTAAGACCGGCGCCGGGCTGGAGCTGGAGGGCCTGCTGGCCAAGGCGGCCGTGCTGGACCAGCCGCTGCTCAAGGCGGCGTTCCTTTTCCTCTTCGTCGGCTACGGTACCAAGATGGGCCTCTCCCCCTTCCACACCTGGCTGCCCGACGCGCACAGCGAAGCTCCGGCCGTGGTGTCGGCGCTGCTCAGCGGCGCGCTGCTCAACTGCGCCTTCCTCGGCATACTGCGCGTCAGCGGCATCTGCGCCGCCGCTGGCCTGGCCGGTTTTACCGGCGGGATCCTGACGCTGTTCGGCCTGCTCTCGCTGGTGACCGCGGCCCTGTTCATGGTGGGCCAGCGCGACTACAAGCGCATGCTGGCCTACTCCAGCATCGAGCACATGGGCATCATGGCGCTGGGCGCGGGCCTGGGCGGCGGGGCCGTGTTCGGCGCGCTGCTGGCCGCGCTGAGCCACTCGCTGACCAAGGCCGGCCTGTTCTTCACGTCCGGGCTGGTGCTGGCCGCCGAAAAGACCAAGCGCATCTCCGAGGTAAAGGGGCTCTGGCGCCGCGCGCCCCGGACCGCCGCGTTGTGGCTGGCCGGCTTCTTCCTCATCACCGGCACCCCGCCGTCCGGCGTCTTCCTGGCCAAGTTCATCATCCTCAAAGAGGCGCTGGAACAGCGGCACTACGCGCTGGCGGCCGCCTTCCTGCTCTCCCTGGCCATCCTGTTCGCGGGCATGGCGCGCTATTTCATCTCGATGACTTTCGGCGAGCGGGAGGGTAAGTCCGGAGAGAAACCTTATGTCGAGGAGCCGGCCATGCTGCTGCCGGCCGCGGCCTTCTTCGTCTGCGTGATCCTGGCCGGCCTGTACCTCCCCGGCTGGCTGGGCTCGCTGCTCGCCGGCGCGGCGCTTAACGCGGGCGGCAAACTATGAAAGTAGACCATCTCTCAGGCTTCGACTTCGCGGCCACCGACCTGGACCCGGTGCTGTTCTTCGACACGGCGGCCTCGCGGCTGTCCGCCGGCGGCCGCGCGCTGGCCTATTTCGCCGTGCCGGAGGGAGCGGCGCACCGCCTGGTGATGGCGGTGGGCTTCGACCGCGAGGGCCGCATCGAGGTATATTCCACGGCCTTCAGCGGCCCTTTCCGCGCGCTTACCCCCTCTTTCCCGCAGGTGCATCTCTTCGAGCGGGAGATCTTCGAGCAGGCCGGCATGAAGCCGGAGGGCCACCCGTGGCTGAAGCCGGTGAGGTTCAACACAGCCGGCGCGACGCCGGGCGGGGCCGAATACTTCACCGTGCACGGCAGCCAGGTGCACGAGGTGGCCGTGGGGCCGGTGCACGCCGGCGTGATAGAGCCCGGCCATTTCCGCTTTCAGTGCCACGGCGAGAAGGTCTTCCACCTCGAGATCATGCTGGGCTACCAGCACCGCGGCGTGGAGAAGCGTCTGGCGGCCGGGCCGGACGCGCGCTCGCTGCATTACGCCGAGACTTTGTGCGGCGACGCCAGCATCGGCCACGGCTGGGCCTACTGCGGGGCCGTGGAGGCCCTCTGCGGCGTCAACGTGCCGCCGCGGGCGCAGGCGCTGCGCGGCATCATGCTGGAGCTGGAGCGCCTGGCCAGCCATACCGGCGACCTGGGCGCGCTGGCCGGCGACGCGGCTTTCCTGCCCACCGCCTCTTTCAACGGCCGCCTGCGCGGCGACTTCCTGAACATGACGGCGCTGGTCTGCGGCAACCGCTTCGGCCGCAACATGCTCAGGCCCGGCGGCGTTAATTTCGACCTGGACCCGGCGCTGATCAAGGAAATGAAACTGCGGCTGGCCGACACCTACCGCGACGTGGAAACGGCCGTGGCGCTGCTCTGGGAGACCAGCTCGGTGACGGACCGGTTCGAAGAGACGGGCGTGGTGCCCAAGGCGGCCGCGGAAGGCATAGGCCTGGTGGGCCCGGCGGCGCGGGCCTCCGGCGTGGGCATCGACACGCGGCGCAATTTCCCCTCGGGTCCTTACGAGGGCTTTACGATGTCGGTCTCGGGCAGCGGCGACGTGTACTCGCGCGCCTACGTGCGCTGGCTGGAGATACAGAAGTCCGTGGAGCTGGTGGACAACTGGCTGGACTCGCTGCCGGCGGGCCCCCTGGCGGCCGACTGCGGGCCGCTGCGGCCCGACGGGGCTGCAGTCTCGCTGGTGGAAGGCTGGCGCGGCCAGATCTGCCACTTCGCGCTGACCGGCCCCGACGGGAAGTTCAGGCATTACAAGGTGGTGGACCCGTCCTTCCACAACTGGCAGGGCCTGGCGCTGGCCCTGCGCAACGGGGAGATCTCGGATTTCCCGCTCTGCAACAAGAGCTTCAATCTTTCCTACTGCGGGAGGGACCTGTGATAAAGGCTTTGCTGGCCCGCTTGAAGCAGGGCTTCCGCACCATGGAGTTCCCGTCCCAGGAACTGAAGCTGCCGCACCGGGGGCTGGGCGTGCCGGTTATCAGGTCCCGCAGCCTGGAGCGGGCCGCGGCGGCCTGTCCTTACGGGGCCATCACGGCTGGAACCGAGCCCGGCCTGGACCTGGGACGCTGCGTTTTCTGCGGCGCCTGCGCGGCGGCGGCGCCCGAGGCGGTGGAATTTACGCGCGATTACAGGGTTTGCGCCTCCTCAAGGGGCGACCTGAATATCAGCGCCCGCGATTATAAGCGGGCGGCCTCGCTTGGCGAGGAGCTGCGGGGCCTGTTCGGCCGGTCTTTCAGGCTGCGCCAGGTCAGCGCCGGCGGCTGCGGGGCCTGCGAGGCGGACTGCAACGTGCTGCAGACGCCGGCCTGGGACCTGGGGCGTTTCGGCATTCAATTCGTGGCGTCGCCGCGGCACGCCGACGGGCTGCTGGTGACCGGGCCGGTGACGAAGAACATGGAACTGGCGCTGCGCAAAACTTACGACGCCATGCCTTCTCCCAAGGTGGTCATAGCCTGCGGGGCCTGCGCTATCGGGGGCGGGCCGTATGCGGGGCACGAGGAATGCGTGGGGCTGCCGGCCGACATCCCGGTGAGTCTTTATATTCCCGGCTGCCCCCCTCACCCGCTCTCCATCCTCGACGGTCTGTTGCGGCTGATCGGCAGGATAGATTAAATAGGAAGACTGCACCTTAACCGCAAGATAGCGTAGTCGGGGATCCGACCGGGCAGGAACGCAAAAACGTGGTCTCGCACACCGTGCTCGCCACTCCCCGTCTCGGCCCTCGCGCTATGCAAGCTCGGGCCTCCGACAGGGTTTTGCTTATCCAACCCGGTCGGATACCCTCCAGTAAGATTTGAGATATTTTTCCGGATCTGTTGAGTTTACTGCCGACGGCAGGCTGTAAAAAAATTGGGCCCCCAATTCCTGGCTGGGGGCCTTGCCTATTTATAGTATAGCAGAGCATTAGATTTCCGCAAGGTGAAAATGTATACACTGGATAAAAGTTTTTTGAGTGGGTCCAAAGACCTCGTCGGAGTGGGACTTTAGGCTCATTCTGAAGTTTTGATTAATGTATATAGTATAGGGGTAAAGTAACGGAGGACCTTTAATGAAAGCTATCGCAGCCCTTCTTTTCCTCGTTTACACCCCCTCTTTTGCCATAGATTTCGTTACCGTACGCGAACAGCTGCCCGCCCTTGGCGTCTCGCCGGCCGAGATACGGGAAGTCGCTGTCCCGGAGGCCTCTCGTGCCGAGGATGCGGCCCTGGAGGCCCTGCGCGCCGAGGCGCTGGCCGACCCGGCCGGTTTCATAGACTCCCATACCCCTTACGAAGTGGGCCAGGCTTTCGGCCTGCCGGCCAGCCGCTTTCTGGTGACGGATAAGGCCAGGATAGAGCGGGCGCTCGTGAAGCTGACCGTGGACCTCACCCGCCAGCGCCTGGTGATGACGTCCTCCGGCACCGTGAAGGAGTTCAAGATCTCCTCCGGCCTCGCCCCCAAGAACACCACGCCCGGCAGCGGCAAATGCTACGCCCCCGATTTCCTGGAAGAGATGCATTATTCCAGCCTCTACAACAAAGCTCCCATGCCGCACAGCATCTTCTTCAACGGCAATATAGCCATGCACGGCACCGAAGCCGAGTGGCTGCTGGGCAAACCCGCTTCCCACGGCTGCATACGCCTCTCCAAGGTCAACGCCGAGTTAGTGCACGATACCGTGAAAGCCAAAGGCAAGGCCAACGCCATCATCTGCGTTACGGGCGTAACCCCGCAGCCGAAATAGCGTTTTGTCACGGTCCGCGTTTTAGTCTATAATTTCGGATATCGGACGATTAAGGACAGCCATGCTTAAACTCATACTTTCACTGTTGCTGCTGACCCCCGGTTTTGCCGCGGCGGCCCAGCCGGCCTTCGACCTCAACCGCCTGGCGCTGCGCGACCTGGCCCTGCCCCCAGCACCCGCCGTCACCATCCCCTTGCGCGCCGAGCCCTCTCCCGACGCGCGCTATTTCAACGCCTACGTGCTCAAGGCGGTGGACTACCTGCGCGACAACTACGGCCTGCAGGGCTACGACATCAATTCCATCCTGACGCACGACATACAGTACCACGACCAGGGCGTTCTTAAGGCGCGCCACGCCCCGCTGACCATGTGCGTGGCGGCGGTCATGGAAGTGATCCTGACCGCCTACGACATCTACGCCCGGGAGACCGGCGACTATTCCCCCTACGCCTACCTGCCCAAGCGCAGCTTCGAGGGGCTGGCCATCACCGACCTGAAAGGCCATATCTGGGTGAACCACGACTTCAAGGCCGACGGCACGGCGGACGCGCTGATCAACTTCGGCATGGGCGAGCGCCGCCTCTTCGAGGACCTCCGGCCCGGCGATTTCGTCAACATCAACCGCACCACCAAGACCGGCCACGCGGTGGTCTTCATCGGCTTCATAAACAAGACCGGTAAACTGCTGCCTAAGTACGACAGCACGGTGGTGGGCTTCAAGTACTTCTCCTCGCAGGGCCTGAGGGAGGCCGGCAAGGGCGGCTTCGATTACCGCTACGCCGTCTTCAGCAAGTTCGGCTGCCCGGAGATGCCCTACAAGCGCGACTGCAACGTCATCTATTCCGCCAGCCAGCTCTATCTCAACACCGGCACCATGCTGGCCCCCGCCTTCTGGACCGGCCAGCTGCCGCAGGCCACCGGCGAGGAGGGCGAGACCACACTCAACCGTTCCCTCTTCAACGGCATCACCACCGACGATTGAGCGCCGCGGGCCGCCCCGCCCGACAAATAAAAAAGCCCCCGGAGGACCCGGGGGCTTTTTTTGTGGCCGCGGCCTACTTTTGCGGAGAACCCATGTCGTAGCGCAGCAGGAACAACGCCGAGGCGCAGATGGAGCCCAGGCCGTCGGCCAGCATGTCGCGCTGCGCGTCCCAGATGTCGCCCTGGCTGCCCAGGAAAGCGATGCCGGCGGCGGGGTCGGCCGCGGCGGCGTACCACCACTCTATGATCTCGTAGACGGCCGCCACCGTGAAGATGGCGGTGATCCCGGTGAAGGCCAGCAGACCCCGCGACCGCGTATAGCCCTTGCGGAAGATGAATTCCGCTATCGGGTAGGCGTAGAACCCGACGGAGAAATGGGCGATGCGGTCGAAGTGGTTGCGCGTGAAGCCGAACAGGTCGGTCACGGCGCCGAACGGCACCCGCTCGAAGGTATAGTGTCCCCCCGCCGTGTGCAGGAACAGCAGCACGCTCATCATCACATACGAGGTATCGGAAAAAGCGAAGCGGCTGTAGGTGGCCGCCAGCGCGGCCACGATAATGACCATGGGCAGGTTCTCGGCGAACCACACTTCGCGGCTGTACGGGTTCACGGCCAACGCGGCGAACCAGATCAGGTAGGCCCCGAACAGTACATGCGGCAGTTTAATTTTATCCATAGTTCCTTAGGCAGTCACCTTAACCTGCTCCAGCAGTTTCTTATAGCGGGCCAGCTGGGGCGCCAGGCCCTTTATGGCCGTCTCCCAGAACTCCGGCTTGGAGATATTGGCGCCCAGGCTGCGCCGCGCCACGCCCTCGGCGGTATCCGAGCCAGAGAGGCGCAGGAAAGCCTCGTACTTGGGCAGGAAGGCCGCGCCTTCAGCCTTGAACTTGGCGAACAGCGTGGCCGCCATCAGGAAGCCGAAGGTATACGGGTAGTTGTAGAACGAGACGCCTGCCATGTAGAAGTGCAGCTTGGACGCCCAGAACAGCGGATCCTCTCCGCCGGGCTCCAGCGCGTCGCCGAACACCTCTTTCTGCGCGCTCACCATCAGCTCTTTCAGGCGCGCTGCGGAGACTTCCCCCCTCTGGCGCTCCTCGTGGAACGCCTTCTCGAAGCGGAACCGCACGGTAATGTCGAGTATCGTCACGGCCGCGCCGGAGAGGTACTCGTCGAGCATGATGAGTTTCTGCGCTTCCGGCACGCCGGGGTCGCCCTGCACGCCCTCGGCCAGCAAATGCTCGCCGAAAATGGAGGCCGTCTCCGCCAGCGTCATCGGGTATTCGGTGGCCCAGTCGCGCATGTCCCGCATCAGGCGGCCGTGCCAGGCGTGGCCCATCTCGTGGGCCAGGGTGTTCACGTCGCCCAGGGTGCCGTTGAAGGTCATGTAGACGCGGCCTTCCTTGATATAGTGCGAGCCGGTGCAGAAGGCGCCGGGGCGCTTGCCGCCGCGGGCCTCGCTCTCCAGCATCTTCTTTTCGAGGAACTCTTTGTAGAAGGCGCCCAGCGCGGGGTACACGCGGCTGAAAGCCCCCTCCACCTTGGCGGAGCCTTCCTCCCAGGTGTAGAGCTTGTTATCCTTGAACGGCAGCGGGGCTTCCCGCTCGTAGAAAGCTATGCCCTTGCGCCCCATCGCCGCGGCTTTGACGCGCAGGATCTCGCGCACGGGCTCGAGGTTGCGCTCCACGGCGGCGTACATGGCGTCGAGCGTGGGGCGCCTGATCCCGGCGCGGAAGAGAGAATTGTCGAGGAAATGTTTAACCCCGCGGCGCTTGTTGAGGACCTGCCGGGTGCCGGCCAGCGCGTTCAGCGCGGCCGCGCAGGAGTCCTCGATCGTCGCCCAGGCCTTGTTGCCGCCCTCGAAGGCCGCCCGGCCCACGGCGCGGTCGGCGTCGCCCATCAGCGCGCGCCAGCGCGAGATGGGCAGCGTCTCCACCCGGCCGTCGGGCCAGCGCATCTCGAAGGTCAGCTTGCTGGAGATCTTGTTGTAAAGCCGCTCCCAGGACTGGAAGCCGTCCACGGCGAGGTCGGCGGCCAGCTTCTCTTCCGGCGGCGTCATGGTCCGGAGGGCCTGCTCGCGGGCGCGCTTTAGCGAGTAGGCGATATCCTTGAGCCGCTCGCGCTTTATGAAAGCGGCGAAGACCTTCTCCGGCGCGTCCTTGAAGGCGCGCAGCAGGTCGACGGAGAATTTGGAGAACTCGGCCCCCAGCGCGTCCAGGCGCGCGCTCTCGGCGGCGTATTCCTCTTTGTCGGAGTGGGCGGCCTCGAGGCAGCCCACGTAAGAGAAAAGGTGTCCCACCCGGGTGCCGGCGTCCTCGGCGGCCAGAATGATTTTTTCCCAGTCGGAGGTGGTGCGGGCGGAAAGCGGCGGCAATTTGGCGGCTTTCTTCTGCAGGGCCGCGATGTCGGCGGCGAGTTTCTTCTTGAATTTAAGCATCTCCGGGCCGTTGAAGGCCGGGAAGTAACTGGAGAGGTCCCACTGAACGCCCTGTATTTTTTCGCTCATAGCTCCTCCTGTAAACTCCGGAAATTATACATTTATAGGACCAGGTAGAGGGCCAGCGAGAGGAAGACCAGCCCCTTGATGACCGCGAGGCGGCGGGCGTTGGCCGCGCCGGGCAGCAGCCGGGCGCCCAGGCGCCCCGACAGGTAGCCGATACTCCCGAAGACCACCACCACCTGCGCTATAAAGACCAGACCGAGCACGGCCATCTGCGCGCGCACCGCCCCTTTGGCGGGGTCCACGAACTGCGGCAGCAGCGCCAGGAAGAACAGCGCCACCTTGGGGTTGAGCAGGTTCATCACCACGCCCCGGCGGTAGAGGGCGCCGGCGCCTCCGGCCAGGGCGGCGGGGCCCGCGGCCGCCGGCTTTTCGCCGAAAGCGGCCCGGGCCAGCCAGAGCAGGTAGGCCGCGCCCGCCCATTTGACGGCATTGAAGGCGAGAGGGGAAGCGGCGAAGACGGCGGACACGCCCAGCGCCGCCAGCGCGGTGTGTACCAGCAGGCCGGAACTGAGACCCAGGGCCACCGCCAGCCCGGCGCGCGGTCCGCCGGCCAGGCCTTGCGAGGCCAGGAAAATGACGTCGGGCCCCGGGGCCATCGTGAGGACGATGGAAACGCCCAGGAAATAAAGCAGGTTGTCGGGCAGCGGCATGGTTAAATTTTATCAAAAGCCCGGGGTTAAAATTGTAAAATCAGAGCATGGACTGGTATCTCTCCCTCGTCAAAGCCCACCCGATAACCTCCGCCATGGCGCAGTTCGCCGTGCTGGGCACGCTGGGCGAAGTGCTGTCGAAGTGGCTGCTAGCCGGGCGCATACATTCCCCCTTCGGTTTGCGCGGCACGCTGCTGCGCGCCGCCGGCTGGTCGGCGCTGGCCGTAGCCATCAAGTACGCCTTTACCGGCTTCGTGGCCTTCACCGACGGACTCGTCGCCCACGGACTGCTGCCGGCGCTCGGCGCTTTCGGCAAAGCCTTCGCGGTTTCGCTGGCCATGAACCTGCAGTTCGGGCCCTTCCTCGTGCTGGCCCACCGGCTTATAGATAACGCCATAGACGGCCGCCCCAACTGGGCCGGCCTGGACAAGGGCTTCAAGTCGCTGTTGTGGTTCTGGGTGCCGGCGCATACGCTGACTTTCATGCTGCCGGTGGATCTCCGTATAGGGCTCGCGGCCGTGTGGTCGCTGGCGCTGGGACTTATTCTGGGCTGGTACAACAAACCGGCCAAAGTTTAGGGAGGCTTTATGGCAGGAAAACTGATAGCGTTCAATGACAACTTCGCCGACAACAGCACCGAGGCGGGCTTCCAGTTCACCTTCTTCTGCAACCATTGCCGTGAAGGGCACAAGACCCGCTTCGTCGAATCCTCCACTTACAAGAAGAAGAAATTCTTCAAGGGCCTGGGCGACGTGCTGGGCGTGGTGGGCCAGCTGACCGGCAAGAACTTCGGCGGGCTCGAGCGCGGCTCGGACATCATCAGCGAGCGTTTCAACGGCATGTCCCCCGAATGGCACAAGGAGCACGAACTGGCCTTCGAGGCCGCGCAGAACGAGGCCAAGGGGCACTTCAGGCGCTGCCCCAAATGCACCAAGTGGCTGTGCGAGAACTGCTGGAACGAATCGGCCGGACTCTGCGTGGCCGACGCGCCGCGGGAGAACGTGGAGGTGGCCGCCGCCCGCTCGAAGAAGCTGGTACAGGACATAGAACAGGCCGCGCAGAACACCCCCGTGTTCACCGGCAAGATAGACGCCAGGCAGACCCTCTGCCCCAAATGCGCCAAGCCCGCCGGAGAGGGAAAATTCTGCGGCAACTGCGGCGCCCCCCTCGGCATGGCGACCTGCCACAAATGCGGCGCGCAGACGCAGGCCGGCGCCAACTTCTGCGGCGGCTGCGGCGGCAAATTATAATCCGGAAACTATAGACGGCGGGATCCACGGACGGGCCTGAGCATCAGGCCCGTTCCCGCGTCGCGGGGAAGTAAATGGTAAAGACGGTGCCTTTGCCCGGGGCTGTCTCCAGCCCTATGCCGCCCCCCGCCTGGGAGACTATGCCGAATACCGTGGAAAGGCCCAGTCCGGTGCCCTTGCCCTGTTCCTTGGTGGTGAAGAACGGGTCGAAGGCGCGGGCGGCGGTTTCCTGGCTCATGCCGGTACCGGTGTCGCTGACGCGCAGCGCCACATAATGGCCTGGCGG
>Ga0154401_141_pt1 | contig 34630 bp, 29 predicted proteins | sample RifGroB2_FD_115905 | JGI IMG/M metagenome (GOLD analysis project Ga0154401, IMG submission 115905) | Elusimicrobia bacterium GWB2_63_16
AGACTGAAAGAGACGGAGTCGCTGACAGTCAGGCAGAAGAAAGAGTGGGGAGAGATACTTACAGGGTTCGAGGCTCGCAACCGCTATGCCGTTTACGACGGTTCCGGGCAGCAGGTTTACTGGGCGGCCGAGGAAGGGTCCCTGCTGGCGCGCCTGGTGCTCAAGGCGCTCCGCCCCTTTAAACTGCATATACTGTCGGCCGAGGGCCGGCCCGCCATAAAGACGGAAAAACCTTTCCGGTTCTACTTTCACGAGATCTCCGCTTTCACCCCGGAAGGCCGGCTTATCGGCAGCGTCAAGCGCGAGTTTTCCCTGCTTGAGCGGAAGTTCCGCGTCACGGACGCGCAGGGGGCCGAGGTCTGCCGCATCAGCGCGCAGCTGCTGCATCCCTGGACTTTCAAGGTGTACATCGCCGGCGCGGAGGCGGGCGAGATACTGAAGAACTGGAGCGGCCTGCTGAAAGAATCTTTCACCGACTCCGACAACTTCAGCGTGGCTTTTCCCAGCGGCGCTTCGACGGACCATAAGGCCCTGCTGCTTGCGGCGCTGTTCCTGATCGATATCGTTTATTTCGAAAGATAGCTGTCGCCTTTTTGCTGTAGGCCCAAAGACCAGCGGGGGGTGGGGCTAAAGCCTCATTCCCCGCGCGGCATTATCCTGTATATTATTGGTATGCGAAACTGCTTTGCCATCCTGCGCAAATCAATAATCCTTTCCGTTCTGCCGCTGTTCACCGCCGCCGCCTACGCCCAGGCGCCGGCCCTGGACGAATTGCTGCCTTACCAGGGCGAGACTGCCCTGGAAATACCGGCGGCCGTACCGGCGCCGGCGGAGACCTATCCCGACCTGGAACAGGACCGCAAGCCCGCTAAGCTTATTTCCAGCGCGGGCGGCGCGCGCGTGATAGGCGGCGTGCGCTTCGAGCGCGATCCGCAGGCCAACACCTACGCCTGGCGCGACCTGAGCATAGAGGACAGTAAGCTGGAAGAAGTCTACTTCGGCTACAGGTCCGGCGGCACCGGCCACAATTTCCTGCTGTTCACCTTCAAGGACGGCGCCAAGTCGGACGGCAGGACGGTGCGCGGTTTCGTGGCCGAGGTGCTGCCCTGGAAGAAGAAGGGGGAGGAGTTCGAGCCCTTTACCGCCGGCATAAGCGGCAAGTACGACCTGGTCTGGAACCTTGTCTCCTGGGACAGCTTTCTGGAGAGTTCCATAGTTAAGAGCAAGCTCGCCGTGGACGTTTACCCGCTCAAGGTCAGCCGCGAGGAGAAGCTCCGCCTGCTCGACGAAGCCGTGAAGGAAAGCACCCGGGACTATGCCGGCGAGAAGTACCACACTTTCTTCAACTCCTGCAGTTCCAACGCCCTCAAGGTGTTCAGCCGGGCCACCGGCCATCACCTGGTGGTGGGGCGCATGCTGCCCGCCGTGGTGATCAAGCATCTCAAACTGCGCGGCTTCCTGGGCGGGCGCCAGCGCCACGACGCCTCCAGCTGGAAGCCTTAATCTCTCCCGGTAACTTCGCTAAGGCCGCCCCCGGGCGGCCTTTTTTTGCGTGTACGGCGCGCCGTTGACAAAGGGGGGTGCGTACACTAGACTATAGGTGTTGTCCAGACTTTATATTTGCGGGCGCAAAGATAAACAGTTCAGGACCTATTTCCCCGCGGGCCGCCCTGACGGTAACTACGATGAGACTGCCGCACCTTGGGAAAAAGACCGGGCCGGGCCGCTTTATTGCGGGCCTGGCCTGCGCCTTTTTCCTGGCCGCCCCGCTGGCCGCCCAGGACATCAGCTCGCCGACGGTGGGCGTAACCTTTCCCTACACCCAGTACATCAGCTCGGTGCCCTACGTCCAGGGCACGGCCATCGACGACACGGGCGTGGTGCTGACGCAGGTCTCGGTAAAACGCCTGCCGGACAATTACTACTGGGGCGGCGGGGCCTTCTCTCCGACCGAGGCCTGGCTGAACGTTAACTTCACCACCACCCCTTACACCTGGCGTTACGAGTCGCCGGATTTCTGGACCAATAACACCTATTACACGGTCAGCGTCAGGGCCAAGGACGGCGCCAATAACTGGTCCACGCCCGACCCGGCAGTCACTTTCTTCTACGATGCCGTGCCCCCGGTTGCGGCCGTAACCTCGCCGCAGAACGGCTCCGTGGTGGACGCCTACTCCGGCATCGGCGGCACGGCCTGGGACAGCGAATCTTTCACGGCGCAGGTGCAGGCGGCCGTGCGGCGCGCCGCCGACGGCCTGTACTGGGACGGGCCCAGCTCCGAGTGGAAGGGAGGAGAGACCTGGAACGTGGCCGACGGCAGCGTGACCTGGAACTATTCCGGCCTGCCGGCCGCCTCCCTTACCTCCGGGGCCACCTATTTCGCCTATACCCGCGCTAGTGACCTGGCCGGCAACTGGTCGGCGGCCAGCCCCGCCACCGTCTTCGTCTTCGCCGGTGGGGCGCAGCCCGGGTGCGCGCAGACGCTTACGGTTAAAAAGGACGGCTCCGGCGACCATACCGGGATACAAGCCGCGGTGGACGCGCTGGGGCATAACCTCTCCGGCAACGCCTGCGTGGTCATAGGCGACGCCGGCACCTACGCCGAGCAGGTGCGGGTGCAGAACTTCCTGACCAACGGCCACCGCGTGCTGATCGCCAAGGACCCGCTGCTGGGCGCCGCGGCGCCGGCGGTGGACCCGCCGGCCGCCTCCTCGGCCGCCTTCCTGGTGGTGAACATTAACGTCAGCATAACGGGCGTGAACATAGCCCCGTCGGCGGCGTTGCCCTACGGCATCTACGCTTCCTCTGCCGGAGTTAATTTATCCAGCGTCACGGTAACGGCAGGCGGCAATATAACCGATTCCGCCTTCCTGCTGAATAACTGGAGCGTGGTGGATAATTCCGTAATAGACGCCGGCGCCGCGCACGGCATCAGGCTAAGCGGCGGTTACAATATGGTGGCGGCCAGCACCGTCACCAACAGCGCCAGCGGCAGGTACGCGCTGTACCTGCTGGCCTCTTCTTCCAACAGCATAACGGACAGTTATCTCTACGGCGGACTCAGTCACGTGGCGCACCTGGCCGGCGGTTCCGCCTATAACTCCATCCTCCGCAGCCGGATAGTCGGCGGCTCCCAGACCAGCGCCGCGCTATATGTGGACGGCTCCAATTACAACTCGGTGACGGACAGCTTCATAGAAAGCCCGGCCAGCACCGACAACGCCTATTTCAGCGGCGGGGCCTCCTACAACTCGGTCAGCCGCAGTACTATGACCTGCCAGGACGCGGGCTGCAACGCTATATACTTTACCGGGGCTTCCCGGAATACGGTAAGTGACAGTTATGCCGGCGCGCCCCTGGGCCGCTCCGCCCATTTAACCGCCGGCTCCAATTACAATACGCTGGCGCGGAACGTTTTTTACGGCGGCAACGTTTCCTTCGGCGCGCTGCATTTCGTCGCCTCAGAATTCAACGCCGTCTCCGACAGCTACCTCCATAGCCTCCACGGCCCCGCCCTGTACTTCGAAACCGGGTCGGCAGGCAATACCGTCAACCGCAGCACCGTCACCGCCATCTCCTGGCTGGCGGCAGCTTACTTCAGGGCGGCCTCCTCCAATACTATAACCGAGTCCTACCTGCAGGCCTCCACGGCCGCCTATATCAGCGGCTCCACGGGCACGGTGATAACCAACAGCGTGCTGGCAGGCGCCGGGCCGGGCGGCCTTGGCCTCGACATAGGGCGCGGCAGCCGCAACCTGACCTTCTCCGGCAACAGCGTCTACGGCGGTTCGCAGGGCACGGCCATCAACATAGGGCCGGACAATACCGGCGTCATAGCGGTGACCTCGGGCTCGGTGCGGGGCGGGAGCTACGGCGCGGTGATAGCGCGGCAGGCGCCGGGCGCCGCGCTGGTTATCTCGGGTCTGGCCTTCGACAGCCTTTCGCCCGGGGCCACGGCGCTGCAGCTGCTGGGCGGGCAGGTGGTCTCCACTTTTACGGGCGTTTCCTTCAGCGCGGCCAACATAAGCGCCAATGTGGACGCGGGCCTGCTCGAGGCCGGGTCCCGGCTGACCATGCGGTCGGCCTCGGGGCAGCGCGGCGGCACCCTGTTTGAACAGGATCCCTACGGCTACGTGGACTGGCCGGAGTTCATGGACATCATCCCGCCGCTGGTAGGCCTGACGCAGCCGGCCGATAACGCCCTGCTCAACGCGCCGCCGCTGATAACCGGCACCGCCTCCGACGACGTGGCCGCCGTTGGCGCGCAGGTGTCCTTGCGGCGGCAGCTGGGCGGCTATTATTGGAGCGGCACGGCCTGGACCTCGGTACCGACATGGCTGAACGCCGCCTTTTCCACCGCCGCCCTGACCTGGAGTTACGCCGCGCCGCCGCTGGCCAACGGCGCCTACTACACCATCTCGGCCAGGGCCGTGGACAGCTCGGGCAACCTGTCCGCGGTGAACCCGTCCGTCTCCGTCTTTTACGACGCAGACCCTCCCGCCTCGGTGGTGACGGCGCCGGCCGACGGCTCCACGGTGGTAGCCTACTCCGGCCTGGCCGGTACGGCCTGGGACACGGACACCCTGCCGGCGCAGGTTTGGGTGCGCCTGACGCGCCTGACCGATAATCAGTACTGGAACGGCGTGCTGGCGCAGTGGACGGCCGCCGAGGTCTGGAACATAGCTGCGGGCAGCGTAACCTGGGCCTATGCCGGCCCGCCCGAAGCCGCGCTCAGTCCGGATACCGCCTACGCCGCGGTATCGCGCGCGGTGGACACGGCGGGCAACGTGCAGGCCGTCCTCGCCGGCAGCACCTTTACCTACCATGACGACGCCGTGGACTATGTCAGTTCGGCGCCGTTCAGCGGGGTGGGCGCCACGGCGCTGACGGTGAACTGGGGCAGCAGTTTCATTCCCGGCACGCCTTACCTGGTGCGGCTGAGCTCGGCCGCCGGCCCGTCGGGGAACATCTATTTCAGCACCACGGCCGCGCTGGCGCGGGACTTCGGCGGGCTGATACCGAATACCGTCTATTTCGCCTATGTCTCCACGGCGGCCGACGCGCCGGAAGCGCAGGTGGGCGCCGGGCGCACGCTGGCCGCCCTGCCCGGCCTGCCGGCGGCGGTAGAGATCACCTCCACCTCTCTGGCCGTCACCTGGCCGGCCAACGGCAATCCGGGGCATACGGTTTACCACCTGCTGTGCTCCACCAACTCTGATTTCTCCGGCGCTTTCGGCTCCACCGGCACGGCGCGCCTTTTCTCCCTGGCCGACCTGCCCGGAGATACGCCTTATTATTTCAAGGCGCGCGCGGTCAGCGGGGAGGGCATACTGACCGCCTACGGCCCCACGGCCGTCATCGCCACGCTGCCGCGGCTGCCGCAGCGCGCGGCTTTCCCCTCGGGCGCGGCGGCTGGGTTCTCGGCTATCACCTGGACCTGGACTTCGCTGTCCAATATCGACGGCTACAATGTCTATTACGCCAGCGCCCCGGCCACGCGGATAGGCTCCACGCCCGGGCCTGTCTTTTCGCAGGAGGGGCTGCTGCCTAATACCACGTACAGCGTAATAGTGAAAGGCTATAATGCCGCCGGCGAGGGACCCGCCTCTTTCCCGTCGCTGCCGGTGACCACGCTGGCCGCGCCGCCCGGCGGCGCCGCGCTGACGGCGGTGCACGTCACCAGCGCCTCGCTGGCCTGGGGTTTGAACGGTAACCCGGCCGGCAATCCCGCGCGCGTGCAACGCGTGGGCGGCCCGACTTTCAGCACGGCCGGCCTGACCCTGACCGACACCGGCCTGCAGGGCTGCACCAGCTACTATTACCGGATCTGGAACCTCAACAGCCTCGGCCAGGTTTCCGGTGAAGTGGAAGTCGGCCCGGCCTTCACCGGCAGCCCGGTGCCGCCGCCGCCGGGGAATTTCTCGGCTCAGGCGCAGTACGGCGGCCGCGTGCTGCTCACCTGGGAGCCGGCCCCTTACGAGGGCATAGCCGGCTACCGCCTGTACTCCGACAACGGCACGGGGACCATAAATTACTCCACCCCGCTGGCCCTGCTGCCGGCCGGCCAGACCTCGTATACCACCGGCGTGCTGGTCAGCAGCGCGGCCTATAAATTCGGCCTGCGCGCGGCGCACCGCTGCGGCGCGGTAGAGCAGAATACCGGCGTGACGGCCTCGGCGCCCTCCGTGTTCGCCCTGACCGGCGTGCGCGCGGCCATAAAGATACCGCAGACCGGCCGGCGCGTGAACGGCAACAGCGTCACCGTGATGGCGGAGCTGACCGGCGGCCTGCCCGCCGGGGTTAAGCACGTGCGCCTGCAGTACAAAGCCGTCGCCTCTGCCGCCTGGCTGGACATACCCGCCAGGGACCCCGGCAATCATCCCAACCCAGATACCTCCGCGCCCTACTTCATACACTGGGACGTCACCGGCCTGGCCGCCGGCGGCTATGACCTGCGCGCCGTAGCCACGGACCTGAACAATACCGCCGACCCGTCGCCGGCCGCCGTCACCATCCAGGTCGGAGCGGCCGAGCCGGACATAGTGGAGAATTCCAGCGGGGGGAAAGTTACCAAGGAGCAGGTGGTCAACAACCTGGTCGCCAACACGCTGCAGGCCGGCGACCCGGCCTCGGCGCAGCTGGCCAAGGTGGAGATCCCCGCCGGCGCGCTGGACTATTCCACCGCCACGGTGGCCGTGACCAATAACCCGGCGCTGCTGCCGCCCGCCCCCGCCGACGCCGAGGCGGCCGGCATAGCCGTGGAGATAAACCTCTCCAACCAGAGCGCGCTGGCAGGCGGCCAGAGCGCCTTGGTGACGCTGGTGTACCCCGACGCCAATAACGACGGCCTCGTGGACGGCACCAACCTGCGCACCAATTTGCTGGAAATGTATTCCTCGCACAGCCCGGCCGGCCCGTGGCAGCGCGATTTGGAGTCCGCGGTAGACCTGGCGGCTAAAAAAGTGACCGGCCGCACCAGGCATTTCAGCTTCTTCGCCCTGTTCGCGCCCATGGCCGCGAATCTCAACGCCGCGCGGGCCTACCCGGTGCCGTGGAAGCCGGGCTCCGGCGGCCGCTTCGATACTCCCGCGGGCGCCAGCGGCATCATCTTCGACAATCTGCCCGACGGCAGCGACATCCGTATCTACACCGTGGACGGCCAACTGGTGCGCAAGCTGACCGTCAACACGGCCGACCTGGGCGTGAAGGTGTGGGACGGTAAGAACTCCGCCGGGCTCAAGGCGGCCAGCGGCGTTTACCTGGCCCACGTGAAGAGCGGCTCCAAAGAGAAGATCCTGAAACTGGCGGTGGAAAGATGAAGACCAGGGCGTTGGCCATGGCAGGGCTTATACTGTGCGCCGCGGCGCGCGGAGGACTCTGCGCCAACGAGGCCGGCACCGGCGCGGCCGCTTTCCTCAATTTGCCGGTGGACGCGCGTGGCGCGGCCATGGGCGGGGCCGTCGCCGGGTCGCCCCGCGGGGGCATGGCCCTGTTCCAGAACCCGGCCGGCCTGGGCGCCGGTCCCGGCTCGGTGGCTTTCAGCCATTCCCTGCTGGCGGAGGATATCTCTTACGACGTGCTGGCGGCGGCCGCGCCGCTGCGCTTCGGCGGCGCGCTGGGGGTGGGCGTTCAATATCTGCAGTACGGCAGCCTGGCCTCGCTGGACAATACCGGCCTGGCCGCCGGCACCATCTCGCCGCGCGACGGGGCCGCCGCGCTGGGCTACGGCCTCGCCCTGATGAAAGACGTTTATCTGGGCGCGTCGGGCAAATATATTAATTCCAAAATTACCGGGTCGGCCTCGGCGCTGGCCCTGGACGCCGGCCTGCTGATCGGCGGCGAAGAATTGTCGGTGGGCCTGGCGGCGCAGAACCTGGGCAGGCCCATGAAGTTCCGCGACGAGGGCGCGCCGCTGCCGGCCAATTACCGCGCCGGCGTCTGCGCGCATTACAGCGAGACCCTGCAGTGGTCGGTGGACGTTAATTTTCCCAAGGCTGGCCGCGCCTGGATCGGCGCCGGCGCCGAGTACGCCCTGGCCCGGGGACAGGCCTGGAGCCTGCTGGCCCGCGCCGGCTACAATACGGCCGCCCTGGATACCCGGCGCGTCAACGGCCTCTCGGCCGGCTTCGGCCTGGCCCGCAAAGGCATAGCGCTGGACTACGCCTTCAGGACCATGGGCCTGCTGGGCGCCACCCACCACTTCGGCCTGACCTACGGGCTGGGGAAATAAAAACCGCCGGGGGGAACGGCGGTTAGTTTTGGTAGAATAAACCTATGAAAACCTGGGGTTGGGCGGTCATTTTTTATTCCTTTTTCATCTCCGCCGCGGCGGGGGCCGAGGTCTGGACGGTGGAGCTGAAGGCGGTGGAAGGCAGGGTGACCTACCAGCACGGCCTGGCCACTACCGTGGGCAAACAGAGCAGCTTCGCGGGCCAGCCGCGGGTGCGCGGCGGCGGGCCGGCGCGCGAGCTTATCTTCCATTCTTTCCTTAACAAGCCGGTGGACGGCTACTTCCGCCTGGACTATATGGCGGAGCTGGCCGGCGAGAACAGGGCCCGGCCGCCTTTTCAGGCGGCCGGCAAGGTGCGGCTGCGCCCCGGCAAGCCCGTGCTGGCCGTGGTGGCCGGCGGCTGGAAACTGATACTGGAACTTAAGGGCAAGGCCGAAGCGAAGGCCAACGGCAACGGCAGCCCCGTGCTGGAGACCGGCCTGCGCTGCGGGCGCGCCTTTTACCCGGCCAATTTCGCCTACCTGCCCGACGAGCAGTACAGCGCGGCGCTCTACGGCGGCGAAGGGGACACGGTGCGCCGCTTCATGGTGGGCCTGCTGCCCAATAGCTCCGGCGTGGACGGCACTTTTAAACTGCAGTATACCCTGCAGCTAAAAGAAGGCGCGGAACTGCTGGCCGAAAACCAGGGCGAACTGATCCTGGCCCCGGGCGCCGGCAAAGTAACCGCCGCCGCCGGCGGCGGCTGCGTCTTCTCGGCCAAGGCCCTGCGTTAAGCGGGTTTTTACGCGGGGTCTGTAATGGGGGAAACATGGAAATAGAATACAAGGTTCCCGGGCCTGAAAATCTGTCCGCGGTGATGAGCCTCATGCCCGCTTTGTATAGCGAAATAGGCCCCGGCCTTGAGAAGGTGCTGGCGGAATTTATCGAGGACAAATATTATTTCAAACTGCTGGCCGTTGAAAAAGGGTCCGGAGCGGCGGCCGGGTTCCTGGTCGGGTGCTGCCGGCTGGAAGTGGATTTCGAATGCCGGGCCGGAGTTCTGGAGGAAGTGGTGGTGCGCCCTGACTGCCGCGGCCTCGGCATAGGCAAGGCGCTGCTGGCTGAGTTCGAGAAATGGAGCCTGGCGCGCGGCGCGCAAGCCCTGGTCGTCCCCTGCGGCAGGGAAGGCTTTTACGAAAAGATGGGGTTCAATAAAGGCAGTATACTCCGCTATTGGAAAGACCTCCCGGCCAAGAATTGATGGAAACTTACCTGACGCAAGCCCTGGCCGCGTGGAACTCTCCCGAGTTCCAGACGCTGCTGGTGCCGCTGCGCACGCTGAGCAGCATCAGCGCCATGTTCTGGATGCTGGCCCGGCTGGCGGACCTGTGCATGGCCGCGCTCAAGCGGCTGCTCTTCGCCGAGGTCAGCGCCATGCTGAACCTCCTCTACGTCAGCGCCCTGGCCGTGGTCTACGCGGCCATGATGTTCAACACCGCCCTGCAGGGACAGTGGCACCCGTCCCTGCTCTGGCGCGAGATCGCCGGTTTCGCTTTCATGTACGTGATGCTCGGCGTCACTTTCACCGACCTCTCCACCCGGCGGCTCAAGCCGCATACGCCGCTGGCCTTCGTCCTGGGCGTCTGCGCCTACCTGGCGCTGGCCCGCGCGCCCGGCCTGGCCCGCCACCACGGCGTGCTGGAGTTCCACCGCGTGCTCGAACTGTTCGCCGCCGGCGGCTGGGGCAACGTGATGACGGCGGTCACGGCGCTGGTCATGACGGGCTCGCTGCTGATCATGGCCGTCTCCGAGGCGGCCTTCGGCCTGAGCCCGCTGCTTTACCGCCTGCGCCTCATCAAGGCGCTGCCGGTGCGTTTCGACTTCAGCGAGCCGGGCCGCCGCGGCGCGGTGCCGGGCCTGGCCCGCTCCTGGTTCATACTGACGCTGCTGCTAGGCGGCGCGGCCCTGGCCGTTTACGGCTGGCCCCGGCTGCGCGCGGCCGGCGCGGCCGCCGCTCCCGTCATACAGAGCCGCGCCCAGTCCCCCGAGGCCGCCGCCGCCGCGGCCAAGCTGCGGCGCGTGCTGCCCGCCGTCTCTTTCTCCGCCGTGAGCGCCCTGCCACGCGAGGGCGCGCTGGCCGACCTGGCCGTGCCCGTCTTCCGCGGCCTGCTGCAGGCGCCCGGCGAGGCCGACCGCTGGCTGGCCGCCGCGGCGCTGGACCGGCTGGACCCGTCCTTCCGGATCTCGCGGGAAGAGCTGTTCCGCTCCTCGGCCCCGGCCGTATTGCCTTGCGTCTGGCGGGGCCGCTCTTTCGATATACTGATGCGGCCGCTGCCGGGCGACGCCCCGGACAAGACCCGCACCTACTGGATAGCCGACGACCGCGGCGTGCATTTTACCGGCGTTGGCCCGGGCGAGCTGGCCGAGGTGGCCGGCAGCTCCGGCTGCGCCGTGGCCGCTTTCGGTTCGCCGGGCGGCGCGCTGCTGCTGGCCTTTATTGAAGCGCCGCAGGCGCCCGGCGCCGCGCCGCAACTGTGGCTGGCGGCCTACCACCCCGAGCGGCGCGAGGTGATAGCGGCCGCCCGCGCCGGCGGCAACGCCACGGGGGATTTCGAGCTGGCGGCCCTCGGGCCGGGGCTGGTCTGGGCCGAACTGCCGGTCAGCTCGGCGGCCGCGGCCTGCGGCGGGGATTGCGGGGAGGTGCTGGGCGTAAAAGTGGAGTCGCTGGCCACCGAGCCGCTGGCGGAGCAGCGCGGGGCGGCGGTTATGGCCGGTTCCATAGCCCTCCTGCCGCTGGCCGAGCGCACCTACGAGCGCAGCGGCCTGGACCGCCATTACAGGTCCCGGTCGATCTTCGAAACGGTGTTCCGCTTCGACCCGGTGGCCGGTTTCCTGACCCGCTGGTACCGCCGGGCCAGGCTGGCCGACGGCCGCGACTGCGTTAGCGTGGCGCCGGACCCGGCCCTGCCGGGGTTGGAACAGTCGGCCGACTGGGCCTGCTCCCGGTAAGCCGGCGACGAGAAGCCCGGAGTTTTTATATGATGCGTAGGGAGAGAAAAATTTATGAGCGCTGCTGAACGATTGTCGGTACTCGTGGTGGACGACGACAAGAGCGTCTGCGATATCATCAGCGGCGAGCTGGGCGGGCAGGGTTACAGCACCGTGGTGGCCGGCAACGGCCGCGAGGCGCTGGACTACCTTAAAGTCTGCCCCAGCCGGCCCGGGCTGATACTGCTGGACCTGATGATGCCGGTAATGACTGGCTGGGAATTCAGGAAGGTCCAGCAGAGCGACCCGGAGCTGGCCGCCATCCCGGTGGCCATCATCACCGGCATGCCGGGCATGGAGAAAAAAGCCGAGACCATCGGCGCCGTGGACGTGCTGTGCAAGCCCTCCCGCGTGGAAGAACTCACCGCCCTGGTCTCCCGCTTCTGTAAATAGATCTTTAGTTGTTGCCGCCGACCGCCTGTTTGGCGTTCCCGGCGGCGGGGACCGCCGGCTTTACCGGGTCCGTCCGGGCTATGCAGGCGTCCTGGCGGCGCAGGGCCTTCTGCTCCAGCTTGGCCGTCCTGGCCTTGGCTTTGTTGAGCGCCGGCTCCAGCCTGGCCACGCAGGCCTTGTCGCAGTCGTTCCGCCCCTTCTTGCAGCAGGCCAGCAATTCCGCCGTTACATCCTCTACTTTCTTCATGGCCGCCTCGCGCACCGCCTTCTCTTTGGCGGGCGTCTGCAGGCAGGCCATCAGGTCCTTGCAGTCGAGCAGGCCCAGGTCCCAGACATTGCGGCCTTCCACAAAATCCGGCTTGCGCCCTTTGCACTCTTCCCAGTCCATCTTGCCCAGGAAGTACGGCACCATGGCGCCGGGTTCGCCCAGCTGTACGCAGAAGCAGCGTTTCTGCGCCGCGTTCACCGGTCCGGCGGCGCCGGCCGGGGCGGCCGCGAGCAGCATTACTCCTATCAAATAAGCGCGCATAAGTCTCCGTTAAGAACCGTGTCCGTTATTGTGACATGATACATCTTTGCGGCGTTTCACAGCTCGCTGCTGTCGGGGATGCGGGTGAAGGCTATGCGCAGCGGCACGGCGGCGCTCTCGTGCGTGGCGCCGTAATGCAGCATGTCCTTGCCGAACCTGGCGTTGAGCTGGTCCAGGGTGCGGCATAACTTGTCGCCGCGCCCGTCCCCGAACAGCGACGGGGCGTGCAGCGCCTCCGGCACCAGGCCGCTCAGCGCCACGCCCACGGCGAAGACCTGGCCGCGCGGTATTTCCTTCCACATCTCGCGGACGGCGTTGAGGAAGACCAGCGTGTCCTGCGTCTCCATCAGCGAGCAGCCGGCCTTCCAGGCGTCCTGGCCGGTCAGCCTGGCGTATATACTTATGCCCGAGGCGTAGAAACCCTGCTGGCGCAGCCGGGCCGCGGCCTTGTCTGTCAGTTTCTTGAGCACGCGCAGGGCGTTCTGGCCGCCGCGCAGTTCCGGCGGCAGCACATGCGAGTGGCTGATGTTCTTCTGCGCGCTGGTCTTGGCCGCTATCTCCTCACCGCGCAGCAAATGCCACATTTCCTCGCCGCTCACGCTGCCCCAGGCCTCGCGCAATTCCCGGGCCGACAGCGACAGCAGCCGCTCCATGGTGAAGATCTCTTTATTGTTCAGGCGTACTTCCATCCTGGCCCCTATGCCCGGCAGGTCGCGCAGCGGCAGCCGCAGCAGCGCCGCCGGCAGGTCGGCGGGGCGGATGACGGTGAAGCCGTCGGGCTTGTTCATGTCGGCGGCGATCTTGGCCAGGTAGCGGTTGGGGGCCAGGCCTATGGAGCATTTCAGCGACGAGCCTACCGAGGACTTTATCTTGGCCTTGATCTGGCCCGCCAGCGCGGCGGCCACCCCGGCGTCGCGCTGGCGGCCGGTCAGGCGGCAGGCTATCTCGTCGATGGAGCAGACGGCCTCCACCGGCACGCAGCTCTCCACCGCCTCCACGATGCGGTTATGGTAGCGCACGTAATCGGCGTGGTCGCCCACTATGAATTTGATGCCGGGGCAGAGCCGCCTGGCCTCGCGCACCAAGGTGCCGGTCTTTACGCCGCAGGCCTTGCCCTCGTAGCTGACGGCTATGCAGCAGGTGCTCTCGGCCTGCACCGGCACCACCGCCACGGGGCGGCCGCGCAGGGCGGGGTCCAGCTCCTGCTCCACCGAGGCGAAGAAGGAGTTCATGTCCAGGTACAGCCAGCTTACCAGCTGCGAGGGGTCGGTGAGGGTCATCGTTTAAATATACAAAGCTCACCCGACAAGGGGCTGTCGGGGTGAGGCGGAGGAATGGTCTTAGCGGCCCGGCGCGGCGCCGAAATATTTCGCGTGGCTGGCGGCCAGGGAAGCCAGGTCCGTGACCGCCAGCGGGTCCTGCCTGCCGTCGAAGAGAATGAAGCCGTAGGCGCAGTCCGCTTCGGTGAGCGTAGTCCGGGAGCCGTCGTTCTTTATGAAGACCAGGCGGCCGGGCGTCGCCGCCGCCACCGGGATGCCGGTGCCCCTCAGGAAAGCCAGCGCGGTACGCATGGCGGCCGAAGCCCGGCCGGGGAGTGAAACCTGGACGGCAACCCGGCCGCGGAATTCCGGGGCGTAAGCCGCGCCGCTGCCCGCAGACGCCGCGGCTCCGGCCGCGCCGAGGGAACCGGCGGCGCGGGGGGCGGCGAACTTGGCCTGCGCGTAGTTGCCGCGGGCCGCGGCCACGTGGGGGGCGGCTTCATACTTTTTATCAGCTTCCGAATAAAGGGTTGAGGCCGGCGCGGCCGGAACTTCCTGTGGAGCGGCCGGCGCTACGGCCGCTTCCGGGGCTGCCAGGCCGAAAGAGTTATCCGACATCCGGGAGGAGAAACCCTGGGGAGACAGGCTCTCCCCGCCGGGCCTGTTGAGGTTGAACACCACCAGCAGGGCGGCCGCCGCCGCGGAGAAGGCCAGTACCGGCTTCAGCCAGGGGCGCCCGGGGGCGGGGGCGAGCGCCGCCTTCTTCAGCGAAAGTGGGACCGGCTCCATAGCGTGCTTTTTGACCAAAGCGGAAACGGCGTTCAGCTGGTCCAGCCTGGCGCGGCAGTCCTGGCAGCCGGCCAGGTGGGCGGCTACCTGCGCCTTCTCCTCCGGCCGCAGTTCGCCGTCGAGATAGGCCGAAAGGTTCTCCCTGCAAATTTTATGTTCCATGGTCTTGCACCAGCCCGCTCATTTTCCGCCGCAGCGCCTCGCGCGCCCTGGAGATGCCGGATTTTACCGTGCCCAGCGGCTTGCCGGTGATCTCCGCTATTTCCGCGTAAGAGCGGCCGTCTATCTCTCGCAGCACCAGCATGGCCCGCTCTTCCGGTTCCAGCCCCGCCAGCGCCGCTTCCAGGGCCGCCTTCTCTTCGCCCTTCTCCAGCGCCGCTTCCGCCCCGTCGCCCGGGTCCGGTACCTGCAGCGCGGGGGCTTCGTCGCCGCCGCCCCAGCTCAGGGAAAGCGTTCGCCAGAAAGAGCGGCGCTTCTCGCTGCGCACCCGGTTCTTCCACACGTTCACGGTGATGCGGTACAGCCAGGTGCCGGCGAAGGACTGCTCGCGCAAATTCCCCAGCCCGCGCACCGCCTTCAGGAAGGCGTCCTGGGCTATGTCCTGGGCGTCGCTCTTGTTGCCGCTCAGCCTCAGCGCCAGGTTGTACACCATGGGCGAGAATTTCTCGAACAGCTCTTCAGCGTCCAAGGCGGCCTCCCGCTGCCATGCCGGTTAGACACCGCGCGGCCGAAAAAGTTCCGTAGCTGTGGTTCATTCGGAGGGTTCCCGGGGAAAGTTTAGCAAAAAGGGGAAAGGCCGGGAACTTTTTTGGAATTCTGGTGTCTAACCGGGGAAGGTACGCAAGGAGGCTATATGAAAACCATGAACCTGATAAGAAAAACGCTGGCGCCGGCTCTGCTGCTGGGCCTGGCGGCGCTGCTGCCCGCGCAGGTGCAGGACCTGGGCGAGGGCTCTCTGCAGGTGACGGGCGGCGGGCAGCGCCTATTGCCCCTCAAGCATACCGAAGTAAAGGCCGGGATCTCCGGCTTCGTGGCCGAGGTGAGCGTGACACAGGTGTTCGCCAACGACGCCGACCTGCCGCTCGAGGCGGTTTACGTGTTCCCGCTGCCGGAGAATGCCGCGGTCAACTACATGGAGCTGCAGACCGGCGACCGGACCATAAAGGGACAGATAAAGAAGCGCGCGGAGGCCAGGCTGGAATACGACCGCGCCAAAGCCCTGGGGTATACCGCCGCGCTGCTGGACTCTGAGCGGCCCAATATCTTTACCCAGTCGGTGGCCAACCTGCCGCCCGGCAAGGAGATAAGGGTAACTCTTAAATATATACAGCGCCTGGACTACGACCACGGGATCTACAAGTTCAGCTTCCCGATGACGGTGGGACCGCGCTATATCCCCGGCGGGGCCGCGGTGACGGACGCCTCGCGCATCACGCCGCCGGTGGTAAAGCCCGGCCAGCGCTCCGGCCGCGACATCAGCGTGGAGGTCAGTCTGAACGCCGGCATAGCCGTCAAGAACATCCGCAGCAATTCCCACGAGATACTGGTGAAGGCGCTGGCCGGGAACGCGGCCGAGATCAGCCTGGACGAGGAGGACCGCATTCCCAATAAGGACTTCCTGCTGACCTACGAGCCCGCCGTCAAGGCCGTAGACGCGGCGGTGCTGGCGCATAAGAGCGGCAAGGACGGCTACCTGACGCTGATGGTGCAGCCGGCGGCCGACTTCCCGCTGACGCAGATCACCCCCAAGGAGCTGGTCTTCGCGCTGGACGTGTCGGGCTCGATGAGCGGCTTCCCGCTGGAGACGGCCAAGGAGCTGGCGCTGCGCTGCCTCGAGGGGATGAACCCCGACGACACCTTCCAGATCTTCTCCTTCGCCTCCGGCAACCGGCTGCACTTCGACCGCCCGCGCCGGAACAACCCCGGCAACGTGGCGCTGGGCCGCGCTATCATCAACGGCATACAGGGCGGGGGCGGCACCGAGATGCTGGAGGCCCTGCGCAAGGTGCTGGAGTTCCCCAAGGACCCCGAGCGCATGCGCATAGTGCTGTTCATGACCGACGGCTACATCGGCAACGACCCCCAGATCCTGGCCTTCGTCAAGGAGCACCTCAACGGCAGCCGCATCTTCCCGCTGGGCGTGGGCTCCTCGCCCAACCGCTACCTGCTCGAAGAGCTGGCCGTGCTGGGCAAGGGCGCGGTGCAGTACGTGCGCCAGGGCGAGAAGCAGGCGAAGGTGGAGAAGCTCATAGAGCGCTTCTACGACCGCATCTCCAGGCCGGTGCTGACCGACCTGACGGTGGACTGGAACGGGCTGGACGTGCTGGACGCCGCGCCGGGCGCCATGCAGGACCTGTTCGCCGGCCAGCCGGTGTTCCTGCACGCCAGGTACAGGAAAAGCGGCGCCGGCAGCGTGCTGCTGAAAGGCAAGCTGCTGGGCAAGCCGTGGAAAATGCAGGTGAAGGCCGACCTGCCGGAGCGCGAGGCCGGCAACGCGGCCATGGGGCCGCTGTGGGCCAGGGCCCGCATCGCCGAGCTCGGCCGCGCCGCGGCGGGCCGGGAGGACGCGCGGAGCAAGGAGCGGATCACCGCCCTCGGCCTGGAGCATAACCTCGTGACGCAGTATACCTCGTTCGTGGCGGTGGACCGCAGTACGGCCGTAGCCGGCAAGGCGCTGCTGGTGCCGGTGGAGAGCGAACTGCCGGAGGGAACCCGCTATGAGGGCTTCTTCGGCGGAGGCGCCGCCGCTCCCAGGGCTGCCGGCTACGTGTCGGCGATGCGGGGGAATTACGCCCAGGCCAAGTTCTCAGCCCCGGCGTCGGTTGCGGTCTTCGGCAGCAGGACCGGGGCCCTAGCCGGAGAGGAGGATAAGAAAACGGAACCCGCCGAGAATAACCGGTCGTCGAGGACGGCCGGAGAAAGCCGCATAGCCGCCATGGCCGCGGAACTGCTGGCCGCGCCTTCGGAGCGGCTGGCCAGGCAACTGGTCTCGCTGCAGGACTTGGACGGCGCCTTCATAGAGGCGGACGGCGCCAGGGCCGCTCCGCCGGAGCAGGCGCTGGCGCTGCTGGCCCTGATGAAAGCCCGGTCGGCGCTCGGCGGCCTCAAGGAGGCGGTGACGGCGGCCTGGACCTGCCTGCGCAACAAGGCGCCCGGCGGCCTGGGCGCCAGGCTGGTGGTGAACAACGCGCTCAAGGGCGGGCCCTACATAGGCCGGGGCGGGGTGCTGCGGGAACTGGAGGCGCTGGCCCCCGAGTTCGAGAAACTTAAGTAGCGGGTTTTGGCCGGGGAGAAGGGATCCTTTTCCCCGGCCGCTTTTTCAGCTCTGCTCGCTCCTGGACCTGAAGGACGAGAGGTCGTCCATGCCGACTTCGGGGTCTATCTCGTCTAGCACCCAGCGGCCGCCCTCCCGGGTGAATTTCCACAGTTCGGTGAATTTTTCCTGTTCGTGCGGCTTGCCGCTTATTACCTCGCCGCCCGGTTCCCTGGCCTTGTAGTCTATCATCGCGCCCTTGATATAAACCCAGAACTGGTCCCTGGAATTGTCCGTATAGTCCACCGCCTCCACTATCCTGGCCTCGAGCAGGTCAATGTCCTTGAGCACATTGCGCTCGCCCTTCTCTATCATCAGGTCGGTCTCGGCCTTGTGTTTGTCGTAGAGGCGCCGGCTCATGTAAGCCCTGGCCAGCTCCTGGTCCCGCTCGGTCCAGGCCTCCTGCACTTTGAAGTAGCACTCCGCCACCCTGTTCTTCAGGTTCTCCATGTTCCAGCCGCCGTCAGCGGCCGAGATGCGTTCTATCAGGGCCGCCGCCTCCCGGTTCTTCGTGTAGATCTTGTAATGGAGGAAGGCTATATAGACCAGTACGAAGGGATAGATCAAAATAGCCCCGATGCCGCCGCCCCGGCCGCCGCCACCGCCCCCTCCTCCGGCCCTGGAGAATAAGTCCGGGGGCAGCAGCAATAGCAGCAGTATAAGGAAGGGGAGGGCCCTCCATGCCGCCGCAACGATTTTTTGTCCGGGAGTATCCATGGTCTTTCCTCTTTGGCCGGCGCCGCCGGCTTTTACGGAAAAACTATACAAAAATAGGCCGGCCGCTTACAGCGGTACTTGACCAAAGTCTTGCCCGAAAGTCCCGGTCGGGTCTGGGTACTTCGGCTCTTACGGGAGTTGGCATATTATTTGTTCAATATCAGCCTAGGGGAACCGGAAGTTTTTAAGGCAAATCCAGATACAGGAGAACAGAAAACAGATGAAACAGATTAAGAATATCGGTATAGCCGCCATGGCGCTTTTCCTGGCCGGCTGCGACGAGATCAAGTTCAACGGCAGCATGAACATACTGGAGCAGATCAGCTTCAGCCAGAGCCAGGGCAAGACCGTGACGGTCGCCCCCGGCCAGTTCGCCTCCAAGGTGACCTTCAGCGGCAACAACAGCAAGAAGAAGATCAAGTTCGAGATCAAGAACGCCGACCCCGCCACCGAGGTCAAGCTCGAGTTCGACAAGAACATCGAGATCGGCGAGACCTTTAACATCACCGCCGCCCAGCTCAAGCAGAACTTCGACCTGGCCGGCACGATGGCCACCAAGGTGGAGAACTCCCCCGAGTACTCCGGCTACGAGGGCTGCTCTTACCAGTATCCCCAGACCGTCTGCCGCTCCAACAAGAGCGCCGACGAGGCCGTGTCCGCCAAGGCCGCCGCCGTCGTGTCCGAGTTCGCCGCCGTCGAGGCCGTGGAAGTCCCCGAGGCTTCCAACCCCGAGATGGTCGACCGCGGTCACCCCAACCCCGGCCAGTTCAACAATGTGCCGCACACCCCGGTCTGCTACACCAACTGGGTCACCCGCCCGGGCCAGCGCTACGTGCGCTACTTCGTCCGCAGCACCCTGCGCGACATAGAAGCGAACTTCCTGCAGAACGGCAAGACCCTTGGTTCCTTCAAGGGCGGCTCCAAGCAGAACGAGACCGTGTACACCTATCAGAGCGACTGCCGCTGATAGCGCGCAAAGCAATAAAAAAACCGGGCCCCGAAAAGGGCCCGGTTTTTTTATGCGCCGGAAGCTGTCAGGCGGCCTGCGGGTCGCCGGGGGAGGGGAGGATTCCGAGGGCCTCGTCCACTGCCTCCATGAAGGCCTGCAGATTGAAAGGTTTTTCGAAGTAGACCGCCGGCAGCGCTTCCGGGGCCACCTCGTGCACGGAGCCGGTAACCAGCAGGCTCTTGGCGCCAGCCTTCTTACCCTCGAAGAGCTTTATCAGGTCGGTGCCGACGCCATCCTGCAGCAGCAGGTCGGTGATCAGCAGGTCGTAGTTGCCGCTGTTTATCAGGCGCGCGGCCTCGGCAAAACTGGCCGCTTTCGAAAGGGTGTAACCGGTGTTGGCGAAGATGCGGCCGTAGATGTTGAGCATCGCCGCGTCGTCGTCAGCCACTAGGATCTTCCTGGACATCGTTTTCCTTGCCTTACGCTATAGTCCCTCACCGCCAGCTTAGCCCCCCGGCTACAGTATAAGTGTAACAAAAGTTACACTCGCGCGACAGGGGCATACGGCCCACCCGGGCGTAGGTCCAAAGCCCGGCAGCCGGAGCCCTTCAGCGGGGCGGCCGGCTGAGCGCCTCGCGGGTTTTCTGGGTAAGCAGGTCCAGCGTGAATGGTTTCTGCAGGAAGAATTTCTCGGGAGCCAGCATGCCGTTCTCCAGCACTGTCTGGTCGGTGTAGCCGGACATGTAAATGACCCTCAGCCCGGGGAACAGCGGCTTGAGCCTGTCGGACAGTTCGATGCCGGTCATCCCGGGCAACACCATGTCGGTCAGCAGCAGGTCTATGGGCTCTTTGCGGAGTTCGCAGATACGCAGCGCCTCCTCGGCGCTTGAGGCTTCCACCACCGTCAGCCCGTCCTCGGTAAGGGTGCGGCTGGCCAGGCTCTTGACCTGGACGTCGTCGTCCACCACCAGCACGGTGCCGCGCGCGGCGGCGTACTGCCTGGCCGGCGGGGTCAGGGCGGCGGCGGCTTTGTCGGCGGCGAGCGGGAAGAAGACCTTGAATACCGAGCCCCGGCCCTCCTCGCTGTACACCACTATGCTGCCGCCGCTCTGCCGCACTATGCCGTCCACGGTGGGCAGGCCCAGGCCGGTGCCCTTGTCGCGCGGTTTTGTGGTGAAGAAAGGCTCGAAGATGCGCGCCTGCACGGCGGGGCTCATGCCGCAGCCGTTGTCCGTGACCGCCAGCATCACGTAAGCCCCCGGCAGCAGCGTGCCGTGGCGGTGCCGGTATTCGGTGTCCATGCGCAGCACCGAGGCCTCCAGCGTGAGCTTGCCGCCGCGGGGCATGGCGTCGCGAGCGTTGACGCAGAGGTTCATTATTACCTGTTCCAGGTAGCCCTGGTCCGCCTTCACCAGCGCGGCGCCGCCGCGGGCCACTACAGTCAGCCTGATGCTCTCTCCCAGCAGCGTGGCCAGCATGCCCCGCATGCCTCCGATCACTGCGCCGATGTCGAGGACCTTGGGCTGCAGCACCTGCTTGCGACTGAAGGCCAGCAACTGGCGCGTCAGCGCGGCGCCGCGCAGGCCTGTATTGTGTATTTCCCTGGCGTCCGCGCGCCGGGGGTCGCCCTCGGGCAGGGCCTTAATCAGCAGGTCGCTGTAGGTCAGGATGGCCGAGAGCATGTTATTGAAGTCGTGAGCTATGCCGCCGGCCAGCGCGCCGGCTATTTCCAGCTTCTGCGCCTGGCGCAACTGCTCTTCGCTCTGGCGCAGCGCCGTCAGCTGCAGGCCCAGCTCGTGCGTGCGCTGGTCCACCATCTCCTGCAGGCGGGCGTTCTCGGCCCGCTGTTTCAGGCTGGCGGCCCTTATCTTCATCATGGCCCGCGCCTGCACGGCCAGCTCGCAAATCTCCAGCGGTTTGGTCAGAAAAGCGTCGCCGCCGGACTCGAAGGCTTCCCTGCAGATGGCGCCGTCGGGTTTGGCCGACGTCATGAAGATAACCGGGATATCCCGCAGCCGCTCCTCCGCCTTGAGCCGCCGGCAGGTCTCGAACCCGTCCACGCGCGGCATCATGATGTCCAGCAGGATGACGTCGGGGTCCTTGGCGCGCGCCAACTCCAGGCCGGCTTCCCCGCCGGAGGCGGAATAAAATAGCGCCCCGGGCAGCGCTTCCTGTACGGCCGCGGCCAGTTCCTCTAAATTCTCTTCAGCGTCGTCGATGGCCAATATCTTGATGTTATTGTCTTTCATTCTATATCTGGTCGCGGGGACGGCCTGCGCGGGCCGGGGCGCCACTGGCGCCGTGAAAAGGCGGGGAGGCCCGTGGAGCCGGGCCCGTTCAATATTTGCCGGCCAGCCGGCGTCCGCGGTTACCGGTATGGAGTATGTCGAACATGGCCGACAGGATCTCCCTGTTCTTCAGGGTTTTGAGCACCGCGAGGAACTTTTCGCGTTCCTGCTGCGGCTTGCCCTTGAGGATGGCGCGCACCTGGCTGGAGACCTGGTGGTCTAAAACATCTTTGACCTCCAGGTCCAGGCCGGAGAAGATAGCCACGACGGAGACGTTCAGCCCTTTGGCGATCTTGACGAGGGTGCGCAGGCTGGGAGTTTTTTTTCCGTTCTCTATGCAGTTTATGAAACCGCCGTCTATGTCGGCCATCTCGGCCAGCTGGTTGAGGGTGAGGCCGGCCTGCTTGCGTAAGAACCTGATGCGTCCGCCGATGTTGAGGTGCTTATAGTCCATTGTTGTCCTCACATTATAGACATAATGGGCGGAGGAGGAAATACCCTAAAAGACATAGCCGGAAAATTGTCCTTCGGTCATAATACCGCTCGTTGCCAAGGCCGTCGGTATTTGTCCATAATAACCTGGGAGAGAAAAATGAAAACATTCCTTGTTTGCCTATTGTTGGCCGCCGCCGCGCCCGCCGCTGCCGGGTACACGGAGGCCTTCGGCATGATGCGCGTCAGCGACGAGCAGGCAAAACTGCTGGACCCCATGTCTTACCAGACCGCGGCCGAACTGGCCGGCAGCGATATCCTGACGGCGCTGCTGGCCGCCAACGCGCAAGCCCTGGAGCTTTTCAGGCAGGCGGCGCTGGCGCCCGGCGACGGCTACACCTTCGCTCCCAGGCCGGAGCGCCTCACCACTCAAACCCCGGTGCCGCAGTTTAAAAACCACTTCATCCTGTTCCGGCTGCTGCTGCTCGACGCCAGGCTGCACCTGGCCGCCGGGCGGCGCGCCGAGGCCGAGCGGGACCTGCTGGCCGCGGCCGGCTTCATGGGCCAGCTTACGGAACAAAAGTCGGCGCGGCTGCTCAGCTCGCTGTCCCAGAACCTCGCCGTGCAGAAGGCGTTCACGGTAATGGCGGAAAGCCTGCGGGGCAAAAAAGTTTCGCCCGGCTACCAGGAGGCGCTGGGGGCGGCGCTGGCCAGGACCCACAACGCCATGGACTTCCTGCGCGGGGCCATGCTGGAAGAGACCGAGATGTACAAGGGCACGGTGGCCGAATCCTTCGCGCCGGCCAACGTGGAGAAAGAGCGGGCCAAACTGCCTTTTACGCAGCGGCTGATAGCGAAGCGCCTGCAGGACAAGGACTTCTTCGACCAGGCCCGTACCCGCGTGAACGGCGCGCTGGACCAGCGCGCGCAGGCCTTCATAAAGGCCTTCGAGACCAACAACGCCGCCTACCTCGGCGAATTCGTAACAGAACAGACCGCCGCGCTGAAGGCCAGGGCCGAAGCCGGCGGCAGCATCGGCTTCTTCGAGGGGCTGAAGGCGGGCCTGATCGGCGACGACGCGGTAAAGAACCGCATAATAGACCAGCTGGTGTACAATGTGTGCGCTATCGCCGTGCCGCAGTACCACCGGCTGGTGCCGCGCTACCACGCCGCCTACGTCATGCTGGGCGCGCTGCGGACGGCCCTGGCCGTGAAGGCATACCAGCGGGCCAACCGCGGCCGCCTGCCGGTCTCGCTGCAGCAGGCCGCGCCGGGCTTTATCTCCGCTCTGCCCGGGGATTCTTTCAATAAGTCCGCGCCGCTGGTCTACGCCCGGGCCGGCCGGGGCTTCAGGGTGTACAGCTACGGCCCCGACGGCGCCGACGGCGGCGGCCTGGCCGAACTGGACTACCGCGTTTTCTTCGAAGACGAGACTAAGAACGCCGGCGACATAATTTACGGCGAGTGAGGGCGGGAGGGACCGTGAACGGGAAAGAAACGATAAAGATCACCGAGGAGGAGCGGGCCTTCCGCGACCTGAACCGCGCCACTTATAATTCCGGGCGGATGGCCGAGGCCTACGCGCAGGCCGCCGAGTTCTACGCCGCGCATCCGGGCAGCCTGTACGCCAGGTTCGCCTTCGCCGTGATGTCCGGGGACTACTCCGAGGACGCCTCGCTGCCGGAGGCCAGGCGCAAGGAACTGCTGGCCGAGGCGCAGCGGCTGAGCCGGGAGGTCTACGAGTCCCCGGAAATGCCGCGCTGGGAACTGGCCACCGCGGCGCGCAACGAGTATTTCTGGTTCCACGGCCTGCACGCAGAACAGTACGCGCTGGGCGAGGCGCGCGTGGCCGCCGGCGAGCCGCGCGGCTATTACTCCATGTGCGTGGGGGCCGCCTGCCTGGCAGGCAAGACCCTGCGGGAGGGGGGCGGCCGCGCCGCCGCCGAGATCTGGGCCGCCAGGGCCGTGCGGGCTTTCCATGAGTTCGAGAAACTGGACCCGGCCTGGTTCAACATCAACCCGTTCTACGCCCGCGCCCTCGCCATACTCGGCGACGGCCCCGGCGCGCTGGCGGCCTTCAGGGACATGTACCGCAAACAGAAGGCCCCTGTGAAAGAGGCTGAACTCGCCCGTTTCCACGCCGAAATAGAGGAGCTGCTGGCCCTGCGCGGCTGAGCGTCCGGTTTTTTGCCTGGGTCCTAAAGCGGCGGGGGCCTGGTCCTTATGGCCCCTGCGCCTCCGCGGCGCGGGGGCTATAATATTTTCGTGAAACTTCCCGGAAAGATATTTAACGGCGGCCTGGCCCTGCTGGCCGCTTTCTTTGCCGGGGCGGCCGAGGCCGCCGAGATCCGCTTTGATACCCCCGGCGGGCCGGGGCTGGCGGAATACGCGCGCGGCGCGGAAATCGCGGTGCCGCTGGCGGCGCCGGCGGCGCCGGTCGGGGCGCATGTCTACGATTTCAAAACCCTCTACGGCGGCCTCGGTTATCCTTCGCCGGATTATTTCGGCTCCACCGAAGAAGAGGTGATGGACCTCGACACCTATACCAGCAAGTACGACAGTTTCTACGACGAGATAAACGGCTACCTCCGCTTCCACCCCGCGCCTTACGAGTGGTACGGCACCGGCCCCGAGGACGCCAAAGTTATAGTGGAGCATCTCGACAATGTCTTCCGGCGGGCGCCCGCCATCCCCGGCGACCTTATCCTTTTCCGCGGCCTGGGCCTGGGCTGGCACGGCGGCGAGCCGCTGGCTCCGGGCGAGGAATTCACCGACAAGGGTTATGTTTCCACCTCGGTCAGCTACGGAGTGGCGCGTTACTTCGCCCTGGAGATGGGCGACGAGGAGAAGCCGGAGCGCCGGGCCGTCTTCGTCCTCTACCTGACCAGGCCGGAGGAGCGCGGCATTCTGGTGGACCAGGGGGAGGACGAGGTGATGCTGCCGCGCGGGCGCAAATTCCGCGTGATGGCGCGCAAGGACGGCGCGCTGAAATACGACCTGTACCTGGTGCAGGCCTGCGCCGCCGCCTGCGAGACCGCGACGCGCCCGGATGTGGGCGCCTTCTGGCGCGGCTTCGAACCGCGGGATTGAGCCGCTTTTTGGCCGCAGGCCGCCGCCCGGCGGCTTTTGCCATTTAAGGGGCTTTAAAAGGTAAAATTGAGGTCAGGCAAATAACCATGACCCCTTTCGACCAGAACCCCAAGGACCCGCTGCACGGCATCACGCTCAAGGACATACTCGAGCGGCTGGTGAAGCGCCACGGCTGGGAGGAGATGGCGAGGCGGGTGCAGATCCGCTGTTTCATGAACGATCCTTCGATAAAGTCCAGCCTCACCTTCCTGCGCAAAACCCCCTGGGCGCGGCAGAAAGTGGAGGCCTGGTTCGTCCGCGAGCTGCTCACCTACCGCCCCGGCAAGGAATAAGCCGCCGGCCCGCCCCCGCCAACTGACCGGAGGGCTATCCGTAAAATGCCGGGGCGACCCGGCGTTTTCATTTTAGGTATACTTTATCTATGGAAAAAGAGAGTAAAACCGGCCCGGGAATGATGCTGTTCATGGGCGCGCTGGGTTTGTCCGGCCTGCTGCTGCCGGCCGCGGTGGCGCTGCTGCTCTACTCCGCCGGCCTGCTGCGCGCCGAAGTCTTCGCGGATCCCGGGGTGCGCTGGGCGGCGCTTGGGACGGCCATGCTGATGGGCGGCTTCGGCATCTGCACCGTTCTCCTCGGCCTGCCGGCCGTGCTGCGGGTGCTGTTCTTTTCCAAGGAAGCCGCCCTCGCGGTGACCCGGGCGCTGGGAAACGTGGCGCTGGGCGGGGCCGCCCTGATAGGGCTTTCCATTTACTCGGCCGCCGTGCTGCTGGATTCGTGGCCGGCGCAGAGCGCCGAGGCCAGGGGCAACATAATGATAGCCGCCGCCATCATGCTCGCCGGGATAACCGTGCGGGGCTGGCTGGAATTCGGCCGCGCCAGGCGCAGCCGCGGCCTGGGCGAGGCCGGCCTGGACCGCGACGAGATCGTGATCTCTCCCGGCGAGGAGATACGCCTGCGCCTCAATACCGAGAAGCAGGCCGCCTCCGTAGAGGCCGGCCTGCTGCTCTACTCAGAGAACGGCGACGAGCCTATGGCCCGCTACGAGGCCGCCGTGGGGCCGGCCGAAGCCGGGCCCAAAGGCTGGTCCTACCGCATTACCGTGAGATTCCCGGAGGGGATGCCCCTGCCCTCGGAGGGCGGCTGGTGCCTGTCGGTGAAGGCTACCGGCAAGAACGGCGGCGTCTACCATGACTCGCTCAACGTGGAGCCGCGCGCTTAGCCCGGGCTTGCCAGCGATCCGCCTGAATTTATAGAGTTTCCCTACAACGCACCGCAACTTTGTAAGACAGCAGGTCAACTGCACGGCCGGGGGGCTGTAAGAACGGAGCGATACCTACATGAACGCGGCAACCGAACGGCTTTTAGCCGCCGTACAGGACCTGTCATTGGCCAGGAGCCTGGACGGCGTGATGGAGATAGTGCGGCACGCGGCGCGGGATATCAGCGGCGCGGACGGCGCCACCTTCGTGCTGCGCGACGTCGACAAATGCTTCTACGCCGAGGAGGACGCCATCTCCCCGCTGTGGAAAGGCAGCCGCTTCCCGATGAGCGCGTGCATCAGCGGCTGGGTGATGCTCAACCGCAAAACCGTGGTGATCGAGGATATCTACGCCGACCCGCGCATCCCGGCCGACGCCTACCGCCCCACCTTCGTCAAAAGCCTGGCCATGGTGCCCATCCGCAGCAAAGCGCCCATAGGCGCCATCGGCAATTACTGGGCCAGGCGCTACACGCCGCCGCCCGAGACCGTGCGCCTGCTGGAGGCGCTGGCCAATTTCACTTCTATCGCCATCGAGAACGCCGACCTTTACGCCGGACTGGAGCGCCGCGTGGCGGAGCGCACGAGCGAACTGGCCGAGGTTAACCGCGAGCTGGAGTCTTTCAGCTATTCGGTCTCGCACGACCTGCGCACCCCGCTGCGGCATATGAGCGGGTTCATGGGTATGCTCCGGGAGGAACTGGGCCCTTCGGCCGGGGCGCAGGCTGTCAAATTTATGGATACGGTGGAAGCCTCGGTGAAAAGGATGGACGGGCTGATAGAGGCCCTGCTGTCTTTCTCCCGGATGGGACGCGCCGAGCTGCGCAGAGCGCGGGTGGACCTGTCCGGTCTCGTGGCCAAGGTACGGGACGAACTGTCCGGCGACCTGGCGGGCCGCGACATAGAGTGGAAGATAGGGGACCTGCCGGAAGTTGAAGGGGACCCGGAAATGCTGCGGCAGGTGCTGGCCAATCTGGTCGGCAACGCGGTAAAGTTCACCGGGACGCGGCCCCGGGCCGTGATAGAGATAGGCGCCAGGCCCGGAGAAGCGGGGCGCGCGGTGATCTTCGTCCGCGACAACGGCGTAGGCTTCGACATGGCCTACGCCGACAAGCTGTTCGGCCTGTTCCAGCGGCTGCACCTGAAGGAAGATTTCGAGGGGACCGGCGTGGGGCTCGCCAACGTGCGCAGGATAATAAAAAGGCACGGCGGCGAGGTCTGGGCGGAGAGCGCGGTTGGCAGGGGCTCGACCTTCTGTTTCACGCTGGCCGCACCGGTAAAAGCCGCGGTTTAAGACGGCCCGGGCCCGAGGAGGGAAAGTGCAGAAGATTCTTAAGATACTGCATCTGGAAGACGACCTGAACGACGCGGAACTGGTCGGCTCCATGCTCAGGGCGGGCGGGATACGATGCGAGATAAACCTGGTGCGGCGGCGCGAGGATTTCATAAGCGCGCTGGCGGCCGGCGGTTTCGACCTCATCTTTTCCGATTATTCCATCCCATCCTTCGGCGGCAGGGAGGCGCTGCTCCTGGCGAGGGAGAAGCGGCCGGAGATCCCATTCCTGTACATCTCCGGCACCATCGGCGAGGAGCGGGCCGTGGAGGCGCTGCAGAACGGGGCCACGGATTACATACTCAAGAGCAATATCAAGAGGCTGGTGCCAGCCGTGAGCAGGGTGCTGGCGGAACTGGACCAGCGGCGGGCCCGCCGCGAGGCCGAAGACGCTCTGGCCAAGGCGGAGGAACAACTGCGCCAGTCCCAGAAACTGGAAGCCATAGGACGCCTGGCGGGCGGCGTGGCGCACGATTTTAACAATATACTCACCGCGATAATGAGTTACGCCTCATTCCTGAAGCGGAGCATCGACCCCGGAGCTCCCGGCATGGCGGACCTGGAGGAGATCATCAAGGCCGCCGAGCGTGCCGCCGCGCTCACGCGGCAGCTATTGGCCTTCAGCCGCAAGCAGGTGCTGGAGCCGAAAGTGCTGGGGCTCAATACGGTCATCAACGACATGGGCAAAATGCTGCAGCGGCTGATCGGCGAGAATATCTCGCTGGAGACCGGCCTGGCGCCTGACCTGCTTGAGGTCAGGGTGGACCCCGGCCAGATGCAGCAGGTGGCCATGAACCTGGCCGTGAACGCTCGCGACGCCATGCCCGACGGCGGGGTGCTGGTTATAGAGACGGCCAACGCCGAAGTGGACGCCGCCTACTCGCGGAGGCACCCGCAGGTGAAACCGGGGCGCTACGTGCTGCTCACGGTGCGCGACACCGGCGAGGGGATGGACGCCAAAACCCTGGAGAACATCTTCGAACCGTTCTTCACCACCAAGGAGCCGGGCAAAGGCACGGGTCTGGGCCTGTCGATGGTCTACGGCATAGTCAAGCAGAGCGGCGGCAGCATAGTGGTGGAGAGCGCGCCCGGCCGCGGTTCGGTGTTCCGCATCTACCTGCCGCCGGCCGTGCCGCTGGAGGCGGAGCAGACTGCCCTGGCCGCGGCTGCCAGTCCGTCCGCCGGCGCCGAAATGGTACTGCTGGTGGAGGACGAGGAGAGCATACGCAGGATGGCGGGCCGGGCGCTGGCCCAGGCCGGCTACGAAGTGATGGTGGCGCGAGAGGCCGGGGAGGCCCTGAGCCAGGCCGGCAATGACGGAGGCGTAGACCTGCTGGTGACCGACCTCGTGCTGCCGGGTAAGGACGGAGTGGAGCTGGCCAGGGAGCTGGCGTCCAAATACGGCGTTAACAGGGTCCTGTTCATGTCCGGCTATTCGCCGAGGCCTTTCGGCGACCTCGAGGCGGCAGGCCTGCGCTTCGCCTTCATCGAAAAACCGTTCTTTCCGGACGCGCTGCTGCGGAAGGTCCGCGAACTGCTGGACGCCCCGCCGCCGCGCGCCTGAACCCGCGCCGGTGATCCCGGCAGAAAAGGCCGCCGCCGGGCGGCCTTTTTTATGTCCCGCCAAGGGCCGGTTAAAAGGTAAAATTTAGCACTGAGACAGTAACCCGCATGGAACTATCCGAAGATCAGCGCAACGCACTGGAGCGGCTGCTGGCCTGGTATAAAAACCCGGACAGGGCCCCATATATCACCATGGGCGGCTACGCCGGCACCGGCAAGACCACGCTGATAGCCGTGCTCAAGAACGAGCTGCAGCGGCTGGACAAGAACCTCAAGATAGCCTTCTGCAGCTATACCGGCAAGGCGGCGCAGAACCTCAAGAACAAATTGAAAGAGGCCGGCGCGCTGTCGGTCAAGGATTCGGTCGGCACCATACACGGCCTCATCTACACGCCGCGCGAGGGGGGAGACGGGCGCATAACCGGCTGGGACCGCAAGGATTTGCTGGAGCGCGGCCTGATCATCGTCGACGAGGCCTCCATGGTGGACGGCCTGATCTGGAACGATCTGCTGTCCTACAATATCCCGGTGATAGCGGTGGGCGACCACGGGCAGCTGCCGCCCATCTCCGGCAAGTTCAATCTGATGCAGGCGCCGGAGCTGCTGCTGACGCAGATACACCGGCAGGCCCGCGACAACCCCATCATCCGGGTCTCGCAGTTCGCCCGCACCACCGGCCTGATACCGCCGGAGCGCTACGGCGCCGGCGTGGTGAAATATCTTAAGGAAGACAGCGACGCCCAGGAAAAAAGCGGTGAGCTGCTGGAGTCCTACTCGCCGGACACCCTGATCCTGTGCGGCTACAATAATACCCGCAACCGCATAAACCAGTTCATGCGCGCGGCCCGCGGCTTCGAGACCCCCAAGCCCTCTTCCGGCGACAGGGTGATCTGCCTGCGCAACAATCACAAGAAAGGCATATATAACGGCATGCTGGGCACCATCGTCAGCCTGACCCCGGCCCAAAAGGACTGGTACCAGGCCGAGATACAGCTCGACGACAGGGAGCGCCTCTACGAGGGCCTCATCTACGCGCCGCAGTTCGGCGCGCGGACCGGCATCAATTTCACGGCGGACCGCAAGCTGGCCATGATCGGGGACCTGTTCGATTTCGGCTACGCGCTGACCGTGCACAAGGCGCAGGGCAGCCAGGCCCGGCGCGTGGTGCTGTTCGAGGAGCGCTTCGCCCAGATGGACGACGAGATGTGGCGCCGCTGGCTTTACACCGGCGTCACCCGCGCCGAAGAGGAGCTGTACCTGTTCGGCTAGTTATGAAGGACCTGGTCTGCAAGATCTGCACGATTAGACTGGTAGAAGCGGCCTACGCGCGCGCCCCGTGGTTCCGCCTGGTACGCTGGCCGCTGCGCCTGGGCATGCTGCTGCTGGGCCGGCTCTACGGCGCCGATACCGGCGCCTATACGGTGCGCAGCCCGGCCTGCCGCGGCTGTCCGCGGCTGGTGAAACTGGAGCTCAGGGAGAAGTCCGCGCTGTTCCGGCTGCTGAATAGCCTGGTGAACCCTTATTTCGACAGGCTGCTGGAGCGGCTGCTGACGGAGCGGGAGCGGGCCGAGGCGCGGAGTTACGCAGAGCGCGCCGTGCGCGGCGAAACGGAGGATGGCGGGCATGATGAAAAACATTTATAGGACGGCCACTTACTCGCTGCTGTTCATAGCAGGCGCGCTGGCCGTGGGCTACTACACCCTGCCGGTCAACCGGGTGAACATGCGCTCCCGCCTGGTGATGCTGGGCGACTTCGACGGCAACAACAAGTGGGACGCCGCCGACGCCGAAAAACTCTCGGCCATAGCGGCCGACCCGTTCTCGCTGCCGGCCGGGACCGTGTACCGCGCCGACGCCAACCGCAACGGCCTGCTCGACGAGGAAGACCTGTATTTCCTGCGCGAGCTCTATAAGACCGGCGACCCGTACCGGGCCCGCGACTATTTCACCGCCAAGGGAGTAGTGTTCCCCTACCCGCGCGACTTCTTCCGCTACGTGCCCGACACCGAGTACCTGCAGCACCCGGTACTGGCCATAGAGCATCCCGCCGAGGCCGCCTCGCCGCTGGAATTCCTCGGCGCGGCCAGGGCCAAGGCCGCCTTCGGCTACCGCTCTGAGCTGCTGCGCGAGATCTACAGCGAGGGCATAAGGTTCTCGCTGGCCTACGCCCGCCGCGCCTCCGGCCTGCAGCCGAAGGAGAAGGAATACGCCGCGCTGAAGACGGCGCGCTGCGCCGCCCTGTGGCGCGCCGGCGGCTACCACGAACTGCTGCTCGAGCTCATGGCCCTCACCGAGGACGCCGAGACGCTCACCGTGACGGGCCAGCCCGCCTTCGTGGCGCAGAGCCTGTACCTGCGCGACCACTTGCGCGGCCTGCTCGAATCCAAACTTTACAAGGAGTACCAGGCGGGCCGGGCCCCGGCGGAGGCGGTGTTCGCCGAGCTGCGGAAATACCTGCGCGAGGACATGAACATCGAGGCCGACCCGGCCAACCTGGAGCCCCCGCGCGATTTCCTGGAGCTGAAGAATTACGCCGACCGCGCGCGCTGGCAGTACTACAAGAGCACCTCCAGCCGCAAGGATTTCCGGAAGTTGCTTCTGTTCGCCCAGTACGACAGGCGCTACCTGCGCGCCGCCGCCCGCACCACCCGCCGGCTGGAGGACGCGCCGCTGGAGAACCACAACCTGCCCATGGTGCTGCTGTTCCGGCAGGCGCTGGCCATCAAGGAGGGGAATAAGCTGGCCGCGGTGGGCCTCATAGACGAGGCCGTGCGCGTGCCGTTCACCTGGGTGAAGGCCATCCCGCGCGACAAATTGCCCGCCAGCGTGGCCTTGGAGAATTTCCTGCTGCCCGGCAACAAGGAGGACGGCTCCGACAAGAGCCGCCACTGGAACGTCTTCGGCGGCATCAGCCTTTACAAGAGTCCGGAGGAGTCGCTGCGCCTGGCGCTGGCGCGCGAGGTAAAGGATTTTCGCGACCATCCGTCGCCGCAGGCGATGACCGAGTTCATCCGCGACACCATGGCCAACCTCAACGGTATCTACTACGTGGTCAGCATAAACCCCCTTCTGATAAAATAAGGCCTATGGAGTATATAATTGTCCCCGCCGCCGCGTTTATCGCCTCTGTGCTCAGCTTCTATTCGGGCTTCGGACTGGGTACGCTGCTGATGCCGGTGCTGGCCCTGTTCTTCCCGCTGCCGGTGGCCATAGCGGCCACGGCCGCGGTGCACGGCAGCAACAACCTCTTCAAGATAATGATGGTGGGGATAAAGGCAGACCGGGACCTGGTGCTGAAGTTCGGCCTGCCGGCCATCGCGGCGGCCTTCGCCGGCGCCGTGGCGCTGCATGTCTTTACCGCCGTTTCCGGCGGGGCATCTTTCAGCTATGTGCTGCTGGGCAAGACGGCCGTCATCACGCCGCTGAAATTCCTGCTGGCCCTGCTGATGCTGGGCTTCGCCGCGGTGGACATACACCCGGCGCTGAAGGGCATGAAGTTCGACCGCCGGTACCTGCCGCTGGGCGGCCTGTTGTCGGGCTTCTTCGGCGGCCTGAGCGGCCACCAGGGCGCCTTGCGCTCGGCCTTCCTGGTGAAGACCGACGTCACGCCGGAGGCCTTCGTGGCCACCAACGCCGCCATCGGCTTCATGGTGGACCTGGCCCGCATGCTGATCTACGCTTATACCATCTTCGCCCTCGGCGACGCGGGCGGCATGGAAGGCTTCCCGGCCGGCATAGCCGGCGTAGCCGTGATCGCCTCGGTGGCCGGCGTGCTGATAGGCCTGAAGTTCCTGCACAAGGCGACGATCTCCGTCATACAAAGCCTCACCGCCGCCATGCTGGCCGCGATAGCCGTTTTCCTGGGCACCGGTCTGATATAAGTTTTCAAATAGGATAGAATATAGCGGTAAAAACCCGGGGCCGCTACAAAACATGCGAAATACTATCATCCTGACCACCGTCCTGACCCTCGCCGCCGCGGGCCCTGCCTGCGCCCTGCAGAAGCCCACCCGGTCCCAGCTCGAAACCTACTCTGCGGACGGCACGCTGGCGGCCAGGCAGGCCTTCGCTAAAAGACTCGGCACCGACCGCTTCGCCCCCGGCGCCGTGGCGCGGTTCAAGCGCGGCCGTCAGCTGAAGGCGTTGCTTGGCAGGGGCCTAGCTCCCGCCGCGGCCGCGGCCCAGCTGCCGCCCCCGGCCTGGCGCGGCATGCCCGTTACCGGCACGCCCAAAGTGCTGGTGCTGCTGATAGAATTCGGCGACTACCCGCACACCAATTCCTCCACCACGGTCAACACGCAGGTATTCGGCGCCGGCGTCGGCGGCCCCCCCACGGAGAGCCTCACCAATTTCTACTCCAGGTCCTCCTACGGCCTGCTGACCATAGGCGGCAATACGCTGGGCTGGTACAACACCACGCTGGCGCGCGCCAGCGTGCCCGAGACGGATGCCGGCCGCGAGGCGCTGATCAAGCAGGCGCTCAATTATTACGACGGCATCGGCCACGATTTCACGCAGTATGACAACGACGGCGACGGCGCCGTGGATTATTTCGCCGTCATCTGGACAGGCCCCGACAACGGCTGGGGCAATTTCTGGTGGGGCTATCAGACCAGCTTCGGGGATACGGCCTACAAGCTGGACGGCAAAAGCTTCGGCACCTACTCCTGGCAGTGGGAATCCAACCCGGCCGGCGGGGCTTATGATCCGCTGGTGCTCATCCACGAGACCGGCCACGCGCTGGGCCTGCCCGACTATTACGATTACGACCCGCTAGTAGGCAATTCCGGCGGCGTGGGCGGCCTGGACATGATGGACGGCAACTGGGGCGACCATAACGCTTTCAGCAAGTTCATGCTGGGCTGGCTGGAGCCCGTCACCGTTTCTGCCGGCGCCGACGCCGGCACGCTGCGCCCCGCCGACGCCAACCCCGACGCCGTCAAGCTGATGCCAGAGGCCGAGGCCGGAGAGATCTTCAGCGAGTATTTCCTGGTGCAGAACCGCGACCAGGCCGGCAACGACCTGAACCTGCCGGCCAGCGGCCTGCTGATCTGGCACGTGGACTCCCGCCTGAACGCCGGAGGGACCGATTTCCTCTACGACAACTCCTACGCCGCCCATAAACTGCTGCGCCTGATGGAGGCCGACGGCCTGGAAGAGATAGACGCCGGCGGCGCGGCCGACGCGGGAGACTTCTATACCGGCGCGGCCGCCTTCGGGCCGGGCACCTCGCCCAACAGCGCCAAGTACGACGGTTCCTATACCGGCGTTTCCCTGAACAACATAGGCGGCACTACCGCCGCCACCACCTTCGATTACTCCGTACTGAACGCCGCCAGGCTTGTGACGGTGACGGACAACCTCTTCAGGCCGCTAAAGGGCGGCACCTGCAAACTGGACGTGACGGCGCTGAAGCCCGGGAGCCTTTCCATAAAGATCTACACTTCCGCCGGCGCCCTGATA
>Ga0154401_143_pt1 | contig 32505 bp, 27 predicted proteins | sample RifGroB2_FD_115905 | JGI IMG/M metagenome (GOLD analysis project Ga0154401, IMG submission 115905) | Elusimicrobia bacterium GWB2_63_16
CATGTGGTCGATGCGGAACAGGTCGTAGAACTCGGCGGCCTTCTTCACCTTGGAGCGCCACCAGTCGAAATTATTGCCCTCTATCACGTCCCAGTTATAGGCGGGCAGGCCCCAGCGCTGGCCGGTCTCGCTGAAGGCGTCGGGGGGGGCGCCGATCTCGCGGTTGATGTCGAACTCGGCCTGGCGGGCCCACACGTCGGAACTTTCCTGGTTCACCATGAAGGGCAGGTCGCCCAGCAGCTTGATGCCCAGGCCGGAGGCCCGCTCGCGGGCGGCGGTCCACTGGCGGTGGATGGCCCACTGCAGGTACTTGAAGAACACCACCTGCAGTTCCTCGCGCGAGTGCAGCTCGGCCAGGGCGGCGGCGTCGCGCCGGCGCAGCGGCTCCTCCCAGTGCGTCCAGGAAGTCCAGTCGTGAGTGTCCTTGAGGCGGCGGAAGACGGCGTAGTCCTCCAGCCAGCCGGCGTTGGCGCGGCAGAAGGCGCGGAACTCGGCCGCGAGGCCGGAATCCTTGAGGATGTGGTTCTGGTGGAAATGGGTGTAGACCTTCCAGAGCGTGCTGAACTTGAGGTGCCGCACCTCGTTGTACATCACGGCCCTGGAGGCGCGCAGCCGGCGCAGGCCGGACTGGAAGCGGCGGGAGTTGACTTCCTCCAGCAGGGCGGGTGATTCCCTGAGTTCTGGCAGCTCGTCGACGGCGATATAGATCGGGTCCAGCGCGAAAGCGGACAGCGCGGTGTAGGGGCAGGAGACTCCGGGCGGCATTTCGTTGATCGGCAGCACCTGCAGCAGGTCCAGGTTCAGCGCCTTCATAGCGTCGAACCAGAGGGTCATCGAGCGGGTGTCGCCGATGCCCCAGTCTTTCTTGTGGCGCATGGAGAAAAGCGGGAAGAGGGTGCCGGTATGTTTCTTTTCCAGTAAAGGGTGCATCATAGGGGTCCGTTTCCTGCCGGGTCGCGCGGCCTAGCGGGCGGCTACCGCCTCTATCTCCACCAGGGCGGCCTTGGGCAGGGCTTTCACCTCTATGGTGGCGCGGGCGGGAGGGTTGGCGGCGAAGAAGCGGCCGTACACTTCGTTCATCGCCGCGAACTGGCCGAGGTCGGCCATGAAAACGGTGGTCTTGAGGACATGCTCCAGCGAGAGGCCCTCGGACTTGAGTATGCCTTCCAGGTTCTTTATGACGGCCTCGGTCTGGGCCTTTATCTCGGCCGGGGCCATGGCGCCGGTGGCGGGGTCGAGCGGCAGCTGGCCGGAGATGAAGATCAGCCCGCCGGCCTCTACGGCCTGGGAGTAGGGGCCTATGGCGGCGGGGGCGTTACCGGTGGCGATGATCTTTTTCATGCTAGTTCCTTTTGCTGGTGCGTATGAAATTTTCCACGGTGCGGTCGTAGGTGCGCTCCGCTTCCGGCGTGAACAGGCAGCCGGGCAGTTCGCCGGCGGCCCTGTGATAGGCCACGCAGTCGCAGCAGGCGCCTTTCCTTGAGCAGGGCTCGTAGGTGCAGGCGCAGCCGGCCTTGTTGCGGTCTTTTTTGCAGTCCATGCGGATATCCCTATTATATTAAAAAACCGCGGCAGGGGGAGGGGGCTGGCGAAAAGCCTAAAAAGCGTCTATACTATTAGCGCCGGCCCGGGGCCGCTTTTTCAGGCAGGATTTTTATGGAAGGCAAATTCATTAAACCCGTTCACCTGGTAGCTTTCGGCATGTTCGTCATGACGCTGGCCGGCTTTTTCACGGTCATGCACGTCGGGATCAGCGCCAGGAGGGCCGACCAGATACGGCACGGCTTCGCTTTCCGCGGGGCGCCGGCGCCGGAAAAGAGCTCCTTCGCGGACGATTTCAAGCGCGGCGGCGCCATAGTGGCCGCCGGCGCGCGCAACTTTGCCGGCGGGCTTTTCTCCAGTTCGGACGGCCGGCCACCCGCGGCGCGCTCCTACGCGGCGGCCACCAGGCGCGCCTCCATTTACGACGAGGAGCGCAACGGCGCGCCCGGCGAAAAGGATCCGTTCGAGGAATTTTACGAGAAGAACTACGGCCGCGGGGCCGGAGCGTCTTACTCCGCTCCGGCCGCCTCGTGGGGCGGGGCCGCCCCCTCGTGGAGCGGTTCCGGCGGCAGTTCCACGGCCGGCCGCGCGTACACTTCTGCGTCTGAACAGGCTGGCGCGGGTTCCCCGCATACGGACGCGGCGGTGCCCGGGGATGAGGGCGCCGAAGAGAGCGAAGCTCCCGGCAGTCCCGTGTTCGGCGGACCGCTGGGCAGGGAAGACGCGCAGCGGAAACTGCACGCCTCGCTGCCGCAAGGCGCCGGGCCCTGGCAGGGGCTTGAGCGCCCGGGCGAATTCTCGGGCGGCGGGCTTGCCCCGGCCGGAGTGAAAGGCGAAAAAGGCGGCACCCTCTCCGGCATGCCGGGCAGTAAAGCCCCCGGCTCGCTGGACGGCGCCGGTGAGGACGCCCGGTCCGGCTCACAGGGCAGTTACAATTCCAAGATGAGCGGCGGCGCGGCCGCTGCCGCGGCGGCCGCCCCCGGCGCGGTTCCCGAAGCCGCGAAGCCGGCGGAAGTTTCCGCGGACGCCGGCGGCTCCGGCGGCGGTTCCGGCTCCGGCGGCGGTTCCGGTTCCGGCGGCACTTCCGGGGACGCGGGCACCGGTTCCGTGGACAAAACGGGCGACACGTCCGAAACCGAGCAGCCCGAAGAGGAAGAATATACCGACAGGTCCAATTTTTACGCCGCCGCGGCGGAGGACCAGGCCTTCCTGAAGACGGTGGTCCTGGAGCGGAGCAAAGGCGCCGAGGCGAAGTATGTCACCGATGAGGACTCCGCCGGCGAGCTCGATGAGTCGCTGCTTAAATCCGGCTCGGTTGTTCCCGAGGCCCCGGCTGAAAAGGACTTTCTGGCCGCCCGTTCGGACCCGAACCGCGCCAGAACTAAAACCGATCCGGAGCTGTTCTCCGCCCTTTCCCCCGAGCGCAGGAAAGAGCTTAAGCGGGAAATACATGTTTTCCTCAAGCGCATAGAGCGCCGCTACGGCGCCCTGGAGGACATCGTCTACACCTCCTGCGGTGCCGGGCGCGAGCTCTGCGCCGAGCACGGCCTGACCGAAGGCTATATCACGATGAGGACCAAGAAAGGGGCCAAGCTGCTGCTGGGTCTCAAGTACGTGGATAAGAAGTGGCGGCCCTATACCGTCGGCTTCACGCTGCCCGCTTCGCTGCGCCCGCCGCCGCCTCCCGCCGAGGAGAGTGAACGGCGGGAAGAAGAGAACCTGGACGGCGACACCGACCCCGAAGCGGACGCGGAGACCGAAGAATAGCCCTCTCCCCCGAGCCCGCACTGCCGCCTTGCCCTGCGGCAGGCTAATTATCAATAATCTCTATTAATGAGAGATACCATACATTTTTCCGGCATAGGCGGGGTCGGCATGAGCGCGCTCGCGCAGGTAGCCGCCATGGAAGGGCGGCCCGTAAGCGGCTCCGACCGCGATTTCGACCGGGGCCGCAACCTCGGAGTCAAAGCCGCGCTGGATGCGCTGGGCATAAAGATCTTCCCCCAGGACGGCACGGGCATAAACGAAAATACCGCCGAGCTGGCCCTCTCCACCGCCATCGAGGACAGCAACCCCGAGGTGCTGAAAGCCAAAGAACTGGGCCTCAAGATCAGCCACCGCTCCGAACTGCTGGCCGAGCGCGTGAACGGTTCCGACACCATAGCCGTGGCCGGCACCAGCGGCAAATCCACCGTGGCCGCCATGCTGTTCACCGCGCTCGAGGCCGGCGGCCTGCAGCCGTCGATAGTGACCGGCGGCGCGCTCGGCGCGCTCAAGGAACGCGGCCTGGTGGGCAACGCTTACCGCGGCAAGGGCCGGGTGCTGGTGGTGGAGGCCGACGAGTCCGACGGCACCATAGTCCGCTACCGCCCCAGGACCGGCCTGGTACTCAACATCAGCAAGGACCACAAGGACGTGGAGATCCTCAACAAGATCTTCGCCGAATTCGCCGGCAACTGCGGCCGCGTGCTCGTTAACGCCGACGACGCCCCCGCTGCCGCCGCGCTGCCCGCCGCGCCGGTCTTCGGCTTCGACGCCGGGGGCTGGAAGGTCTCCGAGGTGAAGCTCGGACCCTTCTCTTCCGCTTTCAGGATCAACGGCACCCCGTTCGAGCTGCCGGCGCCCGGCCGCTACAACGTGGAGAACGCGCTGGCGGCCTGCGCCGCGGCCTCGCTGTACGGCGTGAGCCTGGCCGACTGCGCCGCCGGTCTTAAAAATTTCCGCGGGGTGGAGCGCCGCTTCGTGCTGGTGGGCGAGCGGCGGGGCGTGACGGTGATAGACGATTACGCCCATAACCCCGCCAAGATCTCCGCCCTGCTCGCCGCGCTGCACCAGGCGCCGGGCCGGCGCGTTCTGGCTGTCTACCAGCCGCACGGTTTTACGCCCACGCGCCACCTGAAAGCCGAGCTGATAGAGAGCTTCGCCGCGGGCCTCAACCCCGGGGACATGCTGATCATGCCGGAGATCTACTATGCCGGCGGCACCGTGACCAGGAATATTTCCTCTAAGGACATTTCCGACGCGGTGGCGGCGCGCGGCCACAAGACGGCTTTTTACGAGAACCGCTCCGGGATCCCGGCCTTTATCGCCGGGGCCGCCGCGCCCGGAGACATAGTGGTGGTCATAGGCGCGCGCGACGCGACGCTGGCCGATTTCGCCGGCCAGATCCTGGCGGCGCTCTAGGTTTTTCCGCCGGGTTCCGGCGGCCGAGGCAACCGAGGAAGGAACGGAGAAGAACATGAACCCCGAAAAAATAACCAACGATGTCTATTCGCTGAGGGTGAACCATTTCAACCGGCGGCTGTTCGACTCGCTGATCCCCCTGCCGGAGGGTACCAGCTACAACGCCTACCTGGTAAAGGGCGCGGAGAAGACCGCGCTGTTAGACTCCGCGGACCCGGAGAAGGCCGCGGTGCTCTTCGAGTACCTTAAGGCCGAGAAAAAGATAGACTACGTGATAGCCCACCACGCCGAGCAGGACCATTCCGGTTCCATCCCGCTGGTGCTGGAGAAATACCCCGGCGCGAAGGTGGTCACCAACCCGAAGTGCAAAGAGTTCCTGATGACTCACCTGCACCTGCCCGCCGACAAATTCATCGAGGTCAAGGACGGCGAAACGCTGCAGCTCGGCGGCAAGACGCTGGAGTTCGTCTACCTGCCCTGGGTGCACTGGCCCGAGACCATGGGCACCTACCTGCGCGAGGAGAAGGTGCTGTTCTCGTGCGACTTCTTCGGCTCGCACCTGGCCACCAGCGCGCTGTTCTCCGAGGAGCACGTGGTCTACGAGCCCATGAAGCGCTACTACGCCGAGATCATGATGCCGTTCCGCTCCAACATCAAGAGCCACCTGGAGAAACTGGCCAAATACGACATCGCCTATATCTGCCCCAGCCACGGCCCGGTGCACCGGAACCCGAAATTCGTGATGGACATATACCGCGACTGGGCCGTCAGCGAGCCTCATAACAAGGCGGTGGTGGCCTATATCTCCATGCACGGCAGCACCTATATGCTGGTCAACCGCCTGGTCAGCCGGCTGCAGGAGGCCGGCGTCTGCGTGGAGAAGCTCAACCTCGACCAGATGGACGAGGGCCGCGTGGCCATGTCCCTGGTGGACGCCGCTACCATAGTCATCGGCACGCCCACCGTGCTGACCGGGCCTCATCCCAAGGCCGTCTACGCGGCTCACCTGGCCAACCTGCTGCGGCCCAAGGCCAAGTTCGTCTCTGTCATCGGCTCCTTCGGCTGGGGGGGCAAGGCCGTGGAGACCATAGCCGGGCTTATCCCCAACATAAAGGCCGAGGTACTCAAGCCTGTCATGATCAAAGGCATGCCCACCGAGGCGGACCTGGCGCTGATAGACGAACTGGGCGCCCTCATAGCCGAAAAGCACAAGAGCCTGCCGGCCTGCGGCTGAACCGGCCGGGGCCTTTCAGATTGGGCCTTGAAAATTCGGGTTTCGTCTGCTAGACTCTAATTATCGGTACCTGCTTTTTCAGTTTCCCCGCGGGGGAAGGGTGAAAAACGGGCATGTTTCTTTTAGTGGCTGGGGGCCGTATGGCTGACAACTCTAATAACAGGAAAAAAGCGCTCATCATTTCCGTCCTGGCTTTTCTATTCGCCGGAGGCGGGATCTTTCTTTTCTTCGTCGTACAGGGCGCGAACGATATTACCGGCGCGGGCAAAAGAAGCGCTTTTTCTTACGGCAATGTGGCGCGCGGGGCGGTGAACTCCTTCTTCAGGACGGTCGGGTTCATGGAAGACGACCCGATAGTCGAGTATGGCCCCGGCAAGCGCCCGCTGCCGCAGAGCGTTCTCGAGGCCAAGATCCTTAAGGCGGAGCTTTCTGCTTCCGCGGCGGACGCCGACCTTCGTACCTGGGGCGGGATAAAAGGCTCCGGCGGTTCCTCCTCAAAATCCACCGTGCCCAAGATGGCTGGTAAGGCCGCCCCTCCCGTGGGCGGCGCCGGCGGGGCCAGCAAGTCCGCCGGGGGCGTCACCCGTTTCGGGGCCGGCTCCGGCCAGGGGATGACAAAAGCTTCGGGCGCCGTTAAATCCGCCGAAGGGACTACCGAAAAAGGTACCCTGGCCTCCCTGCAGAATGCCAAGGCGATGCTGGGCGAAGGTTTGCGCAGCGGTTCCGCTTCTACCGCCAGGGATAAATGGGGACAGAGTTTCGGCGTCAGCTCCTCCGGGGGCAAGGGCTCGGTTCTGGCCTATAATAAGACCGGCCTGGTAAACCTGGACAAGATAAAGAGCGGCGAGATCGCCAACCTCAAGATGTCCAATGCCAAGTCCCTGAAAGTTCCCGACGTGGGCGCGTTCCAGCAGGACAAGGCCGCGGAAGCGAAGGACCCAACGCTGCAGAAGGCGAAGTCGGACGCCGAGGATTCCATAAAGAAGAGCGCCGCGGAGGCGGCGACCAAGGCCGCCGCGGAAGCCCTGACCAAGGACGGGGAGGATAAGGAGCAACCGACCGGCAGGAGCGTGACCGACGAAGAGGACGGCGGGAAGGAGAGCGGTGAATGCCGCGACATGATGGGGCCGCAGACGCAGGTCTGCTCGGCCGCCATGGAGATGGCTTTTGACGACGAATCGGTTTCCTTCGAGAAACTCGGTTCCTCCGATAAGGGCACCATTTATGCCGTGAAGTTCGACGCCACCGATCCTCCTGCCATGCAGAATAGTAATATGATAGTTACCCCGGAGGGCAAGGTGGAATGGATTTTTGGCGATTATAAGCCCAAGTAGGGAACGCCGGTTTTTCGGTTATGGCCCTTGACAAGTCAACTTCTGTCTGGTATAACATCGGTGTAAATCAACTTTGACCTGAACGCCCGCGGGGGCTGTGTCAGGAAAAGTTTAAAGTTATTTTATGCGGTACTCTCGGGGATAAAAAGGCGGGGTTATGATGAAATTCCAGCCCAAAAAAAACAAGTCGACCCAGTATGTGATAGGCGGCACCGTGGCCGTCATAATCCTGGGCATCTGGGTTTCCATCCCCCTGATGAGCGGCTCCTCTCTCGATTCCAGCATTTCCGCGGGCAACCCCTTCCGCTCCAAGGTGGCCGACATCGGCCTGCTCGGCAGCGACATCGCCTCGGAGGCCGGCGCCCCCGGCTCCCCCCTGAGCGGCGAGATGATAAACAACCCCGCCACCTCCGGCGAGGACATAGCCTCTTCCCTCTTCCAGTCCGGCCCCGGCGTGGAGGAGCCCGCGGATGTTACCGCCGAGGCCTCGGTTTCCGCCGACGCCCCCGCGCCTTCCGCCTCGGGTGTGGCCCCGGCCCCGGCCGGCCCCCGCGGCAAGCTGGCCGCGGCTGCCTCCATAACCGGCGGCAATTCCAACAGCATGACCGCCGGCGGCATCCATAACAAGTTCTTCGGCACCGGCAACGCCAAGGCGGACATCGCCCCGGTGTCGGCCGCCGACCTGGGCAAATCCTCTTCCGTAGAGAAGCGCAATACGCTGGTGGCCCTGCTCGGCAACAGCGCCGACAAGAGCCAGTCGGCCCTGAAGACCGGCGCGGACCTGGGTGCGGCCAAAGGCGGCGCGGCCCAGGCTTTCGCCAACACGTCCAAAACGGCCAGCAGCGACCTCAACAGCGGCCTGGAGCAGCAGACCGCCCTGTCCGGCCTGCAGATGGGCCAGACCGCCCAGGACCTGAAGAAGAACGACCCCGCTATAAGCAAGACCAAGATCACGCCTCCCTCCAAGCCGGAGGACGCTACCGATGAAAGCGAAGAGATGAAGAACCAGATAAAGATGATGGTGATACAGATGGTGCTGAAGATGGCGCTGGGGGCCGTGTTCGGTGTGGCTGTTTAATTTGTAATTTATCGGGAGGAGCATTATGAACGACTATAACGAGAAAAAAGAAGAGAAAGGCGGCTTCCTTTCCAGCCTTTCGTCACTTTTCCGGGGCGGCTCGTCCGCGATGGGCGGCGCGTCTTCCGGCGTTGGCTCGGCCGGGGGCCTGGGCGGGCTGTTCGCCACCAAGGCCGGTATAGTCGGTATGGTGCTGGGCGGCGCCACCATAGCCGCCGGCGTGGGCGTGGTCTACAATTTTGTGGGCCCCTCCTCCAAACCGGTCTACTCCCCCGACCTCTTCCAGAACAGCTATTACGAGGAAGAGGCTTCGAAAGCCGGGAGCGAGCGGGCGCTCTCGAGGGATTCCTCCTCGGCCGCTTCCTCCACCCTGGACATGTTCAGGGAGCAGGCCAAGAAAGACGGCATAGGCCTCCCCGGCGACTCCGGCGGTTCCGGCGCCGACGCGAACGCTTCCGCGGATGCCGCGGCGGCTGACTCTTCAGCGGACGCTTCCGCCGGGGCTCCCTACGCGGACGCCGCGGCCGGCGGCGGCGCGGGCGGCTCGGCCGGCGCGGGCAAACTGCAGGCCTCGTCCGGTTTCGGCGGCGGCAAGGGCGGCGGGGCCGGCAGCGGCACCTCCATCCCCCGGATGCAGGGCGGCGGCGGCCTGGCCGGCGGCATAGGCGCCAAGTTCCAGCCCGTCTACAGGGCTCCAGCGCAGGCGAATACCGGCAAGAGTTCCGGCATGACGGCTTCGGCCGCGGCCCGGGTGAAGAATTCCCCCAAGTATTCGGTTCCTAACACCAACAGGAAAGGCGCTTACGGCCAGGCCAAGTTCGCCCGGAACATGGGCAGCAAGGCCGCCTTCTCCGCGGACGCGGCCGGCGCGCGCACCGGGGCCACCGAGGCTTTCTCTGGCGAGACCGGCAACAGCGGCGACGTGGCCACTCCCGCCGCTGGCGCGGGCCTGGGCGGCGCGGGCGTAGCCGACGGGGCCGCCCTCAAGGGCAACGATCCCAGCCTGAACAGCAATGAGTCCAGCGTGCCGGAGCCCAGCGATCCGGAGGACGTGGACCCCTGGCAGGAATACGAGGATATGGCCACCAACAGCATGATGTATGCCGGCGGCCTGATACTCCTCACGATGGTGCTGAGCAAGATAGCCAAAGCTCTGGCCAATACCGGCTGGGGTTACGCTGCCGCGATGTACGTGTTCTACGCGGCCTGCGCCGCCGCCGCGGCCGCTATCTTCTACGCGCTCAAGGTCGTATACGCCGGGTTCAAGATGTACAGCCAGTACGACCAGAAAATGATGGGCGGTATCTATATAGCTACCGGCTTGTTGCTGGCCTACCAAGCTTATTCGGCCCTTATGTCGGCCTGGAGTGACGCCAGCACGGCTGGCGGTTTAGAGGGAGCTACCGGGGACGGGTTTACCGGCTGGTCTGAGACCGGCGGCATAGGGTCCCTGTTCGGCGGGAAGTGATACTGAGGGTACTGGAGGCGTTATGAACGACAATCTTCCGGATATAAACTTTAAAGAGAAAAAAGAGAAGAAGGCCGGCGCCCTTGGCTGGCTGCGCGGAAAACTGGGCATGGGCTCGCGCGGCTCCATAGGCCAGGCGGGCATTAACCCATCGGTCATGAACGTGGGCAAGGCCGCTTTCGGAGGCGCCTCCAAGTTCGGCGCCTCCGCCGGCCTTGGAAGTTTCCTGGCCGGCAACGCGGGCATGATCGCCACCGTAGCCATGGTGGCCGTGGCAGGCGGCCTCTACCTGGCCAACAACGCCCCGGCGCCGAGTACCGCCACTTCGGCCTTCACTTCCAACCAGTCGCACGACAACTACGTGCCGGCCATACTGCGCAGCCAGGCCGCCAATCAGGGCTCCTCGCTGGACATGTTCAAGGATACCAACAAGGGCTCCCTGGCCATGGACGAGGCGCCTGCCGCCAAGAAGGACCAGGCGGCGGCCGATCCCAACGCGGCCGCGGCCGACGGCCAGGAGGGGCAGCCCCAGGACCCCAACGCCCAGCCCGATGGGAACAACATGGCCCAGGACATGATGGGCAAGCTGCAGGGCGGGGACATGGCTTCCCTGACCAGCCAGCTGGGCGGCGGTTCCAGCAAGTTCTCCAACATGGGAGGCTTCAGCAATAAGTTCGGTTCCGGCGCCACCGGCGCCAAGACCGGCTTCTCTTCCGGCATCGGCGCGGGTTTCTCCAACATGCCCAAGTTCGACAACCGCAAGGGCAAGATGCTGGCGATGAAAGGTTCCGCCAGGCCGGTGTTCGGCAGCTCCAAGGCCGGCAAGAAAGGCAGTATCGGCGCCGGCGCCATGAACCAGGCCAAGGGCATGCGCGAGATACAGAAGTCTTTTACCGGCACCAGCGCGGACGGCGCCCGTTCCACCCAGGATAAGGCCTGGGAGGGCACTACCGGCGACGACGCCGCCTCCGGCAGCGGGGCCGGCATCAGCGACGGCGGGGCCGGCATCGTGACGTCCCCTTCGATCGATAACATCGGCAGCACCGGCGGCGGCGGCGGCACCGATGTCCCTGACGCCGGAGACGTTCCCGACGCCAGCTCTCCCACCGACGTCAGCCCCTGGGCCAGCCTGGTCACCGCCATACTGGCGCTGATCATGATCTCGGCCGTGCTGTCCTTCATAGCCTCCAAGCTCAGCGGCACCATATTCGGCTACCCCATAGCCTGTATCGTCGCGGGTATAGCCATAGCGCTGGCGGCTATAGCGCTCGTAATGTCCATCATGCTCATGGCCCAGCACGGCCAGACGCTGCTGGGCGGCCTGTATACTATCGGCGCGGCCCTGGCCATAATGGCCGGCATCGCGGCCTTCGCCGGCGGCAGCGATGCGGTAATGGGCCCCGGCCCCGCCACCACCATAATGTGGCTGGCCGCAGGCGCCGGAGTGGTTACCCTGATAGGCAGCATGCTGGGCGGCAAGTAGTTCTTTTGGGGGGAAGTACGCGGTTGCCGCCGGGTTAAAGCCCGGCGGCATCGGGCGTAAAAAGCGGGGTCCGCGCGGCGCGGTAAATAGCTTGAGTGTTCCGGTAGGCCGGGTAGGCCGCTGGAGGTTATATGGGCAGCAAATTCGTAGAAAAACATAAACGCAAATCTCTCCTGGCCGCCTTGCTGTTTATTTTCCACGGCCGGGCCAAATACGTGGGCATACTGCTCATCCTCTCCGTCCTCTCTGTCCCGTTCGTCATCTCCGGCGAGACCTTCGGCCGCCTCGTCATGTTCCAGCCCGTCGCGGCCTTCCTGCGCACGGTCGGCCTGGGCAGCATCGTTTCCGCCATAAACCCTAAATATTCCAACGACCTCATGAAAGCGGCCCTGGACCGGGCCGCCTCGGACAGCGAGCAGAATTCCTTCTGGCAGAAGTTCCTCAACAGCCTTAACGCCACGCTGCCCCCCGGCGGCGGGCCGTCTTCCATAGCGATGATACGCGGCGGCGGCGACGACATCTTCGGTACCCCGGAGCTTAAGGACGGCGGCGGTCGGGCCAAGCCCGGGCAGGTCAAGGGCGTGGTCAACGAGGAAGAGCGCGCGCGCGGCGAAGGCGGCGACGCGGTGGACCTGGAAGGTCTGCTGGCCGGCGCCGGCGGGCCCGGCGCTGACGGCGGCCTCTACGGCGACACCATGGGCCAGAACCTGGCCGGCAATTTCGGCAACGGTTCCGCTTCCGGCTCGGGCCCGTACATGAACCGCACCATGCTGCGCGGCCCCGGCGGCGCCGGCGGCAGCGCCTCCGGCATGTACGCGAGGGCGGTGGGCCAGGCGGCCAGCAAGGTGCCGGTGCCCGGCTCGCCCCAGAAAGTGAATTCCAAGACGATGGGCAGGGTTTCCGGCTTCGCCTGGAAGAACGTCGGGTATAAGACCAAGAGCGCCAGGATGGATACCAAGCTGGGCTCCAAGAAACCCATGTTCCAGTTGGCCGAGACCTTCGGCATGACGGCCACGGCTTTCAAGTCCAAGGACGCCGCCTACGAGTACCAGGCCTCCTATACCGGCAGCACCTACGACGGCAACGACGTCAGCGCCGACGCGCTCCAGACCGACACCGCCGCCCCGATAGTGCCCGACACCTCGTTCACCGGCAACCTGATCTCCGGCGCCGGCGCGCTGCAGGAAGACGCCAAGCGCTGCACCGACGCACAGGGCACGCACGGCGCGGCCATGTCCGAGGACGGCAAGAAGATCGACGATATCGCCAAAACCCTCGGCAAGCCCCCGAAGTGCTGCAGCGGCGGCGTGGGCGCTTGGAACGCCAAGATCAACAATATAGTAACCCTTTGCAACGACTTCAACGTTCACGAGGCGCAGCAGGCCGCCGCCTGCCAGATCACCAGCAAGCCCATGAACTGCAACAGCTACAGCAAGATGCGCATCAAGCCCTGCTCCAAGTGGAAGTGCTGGCTGGCGATCATACTGATGATACTGCTTGGCGGCCTGTTCGGCATCATCGGCATGATAGCCGTCGGCGTGATGATCGGCGGTTCCGTGTCCGGCCTGTTCGGCCCCAAGATGTCGGGGTTCGTGGAGAGCATCGTTAGCCTTGTCGCCTCCGGCGGCGAGGACAAGAACGCCAAGGATGAGGCCAGCAACCCTCCTCCCCTGAACCCCACGGAGTGAGCGGTACTCTTAAGCCCGAGGTTACAGCCTGTACGGAGGAATGTTCCGGTGTCGCGAAACGAATACTTCTGCGGTGTGCTTCATCGAGAAAGTTTTACGAGGAACACCTCCGTGGCCGCCCGCAGGCGGCAGGCTGACCGCAGGGCTTTTTTACGGCCCGGGGCCAGGGGGCCAAAGGACCCAGCGGCGTGGGGGACTAATGACACTTGGCCGGCGGCGCGGTTTTAGGTAGAGTATAGTTGGAGAACTCTATAATATAATTTCGGCGGTCGTTGTTCGCTGCGGGATTTTAAATCAAGCAAACTAGGCATCGGAGGCGGTTTTATGAACTTCTATAATGAGGACGAAAAAAAAGCGGGCATCCCGGTAATCCCCGGCGCGGCTTCGCCCTTCAGGAAAACTTCAGCCTTCGGAAAAGCCCCGATGTTCTCCCGCGCCGCGGGCAGCTTCGTGGACCGGCTGAAGAACCTCTCCCGCAGGGACATGGCCTTCGTGGCCATCGGCCTCAGCGTGCTGGTCATGGCCCCGGTGGCGGAGTACATGATCTCGCAGCCCTCCCAGGACAACGTGCTCAAGGGCAACGATTTCGCCCAGCGGCACGGCGACGCCGGCCCCTTCGAGCCCGGCATCAACGGCCTCAGCCAGGGCTCGGCGGACGGCTCCGGTGAGGTCATCACCCCGCTGACCTCGCGCGACCCGGCCTCGCTGATACTCGGCGCCCAGTCTTCGCAGCCCGTGCTGCCCCCGGCCGTTACCGCGCCGCCCAGCAGCAGCTGGCGCGACGCCGTTACCGATTCCGGCAGGGCCGCTTTCAGCGCGGCCAGCAAGTCCGTCGGCGCGCCTACCGTCATCCCCAGGATGGCCTCCACCCTGCGCGGCATGTCCTTCTTCGGCGGCGACAACACTTCCCGCACTTCCGGGACGTTGAGCGGCGGCAAGATCATCGACGACGCCAAGTCGGCTTCTTCCAAGGCCGCCAAGCGCTCGATGATAGGCCCCGTGGCTATGGCGGGCTACAAGGGCGTGGCCACCGGCAACCCCAACAGCTCTTCCAAGGGCGCGTTCGAAAAGCTCCGCGGCGCGGCCGACAAGTCGGCCAGCAACTTCTCCGGCGGCTCAGCCATGGGCTCGCTGGACAAGGCGGCGGCCGACGCCGTGCAGATCGGCGCGGGCGCCGGCGGCTCCGGCGGCTTGGGCGAAGGTGACAAGACCAAGGGCGCCAACAACTACGATAACAAGTACAAGCACGAGCGCAGCGGCGAGTCCCTCGCCGAGGCGGCCGCCAAGGCCCGCCAGCAGAAAGCGCTGGAGTGGGAATTCTTCAAGAAGTACGAGATCAAGAAGACCATCGTCAACGCCGTGGTTAACGCTTTCGCCACCACGCTGGGCAAGTTCCTCACCAGCCAGATGGAAGATGCCCTCGGCATGAGTTCTCCTCCCCCTAAGGCCAAGTACTGCTGGGTTCCCGCTGGCGGTTATACGCTGGTGGGTTCGGCCGAAAAACCCAGCTCGGCGGATACCCAGGCCTGTAAGGATAAAGGCGCCACCAAGTCCGGCGTGGTAGTGCTCGCGGCCGGCAAAGAGAGTTCCGCCGCCGGCCAGGTGCTGTACTGCCCCTGCGGCTACGCTAACGAGCCGATAACCGGCAAGAACACCGACGCTTCCACCTCCGATCCCGCCGCCGACAAGCCGCTGGGGGATCAGGCGGCCGCCAAGCAGGAGGCCTTCGACGAGATCATACACAATATCGTCACCGAAACCGCCCGCGTGGAGAAGGACGCCGATGACGCCAAGGAACTGGCCGGCGGCCTGAAGAATATCGCGGCGAATTTCGACGCGTTCGCCGGGCAGAAGCTGGCTTCGCTCGACCCTTTACAGAAGAATAAGCAGGCTGCCAGTGCGGAGCTCGGCGTCTATTCCGGCAATATGGACAAGGCCCAGGGCCAGTACGACGCGATAGAGAAAAAGCACGGCGCGTTCAGCGGCCAGGTGGACAAGCTCAACGCGGCCATAAAGACCAGCGGGACAGGCGACGCGGCGACCTACGACTGCTCCGGCGTGGCCACCACCGGCGAGGAAGGCAAGAAGGCCGTACTGGCGCCAGAAACCTGCAAAAAGATAGCCACCGACATCGCCAAATGGAAGGTCACCTCGAAGGATTCCCTGGACGCGGTCCGGGTTAAGATGACATCCCACCGCAACTCTTACGGGGAATACGAGCGGCAGGTCGGCTTCGTGGACAAGCATATCACGAATATATCGACAATGTATGACGGTATAACCGAACTGTACAGGAGTGCTCCGGCGCTTGACAACCCGGAGACCCCCAGCCTGGAGAAGGCTGTGGCGCGACTTAAGGCCCTGACAGGCCGTCCGGAGAAAGAAGGCGAAACCTTGCAGGCCGGCACCATAGCGCTTAAACAGGCCACCGACCTGCGCGCCCTGGATTGGAAGCTGGTCTGGGAGAAGCATCATAAGTTCGACAATAGCGGCGCGGAGAAGAACGAAACCACGGCCTGGGCCGCTCAGCAGGCCAATATCTCCGTCGGGAAACCTACGGAGGATACTTCGGCCGAGGACGTGATCTCCAACTACATGCGGAGCTCCAATATCATCTCCAGTATGAAAGGGCGTTATTCGGACCTTGCTCTCATCGAAGGCGAGGTTTCCGGTATCGAGACCGCGATGAACCGCTTTAAGAGCGATCTTGTCGCGCAGAAGGTGGACGGAGCCTCCTACTTCCCGTCCGCGAAACCGGATAACCCCGTCAACGGCGGCAACGACTCGGGCAACGACTCGGGCAACGACTCGGGCAACGACTCGGGCAACGGTTCGGGCAACGGCTCGGGCAACGCTTCCGGCGTGACCAACGCCGCCACCGCCCGCGCAGACTCGGTTCTCTCCGACGGTACGCAGCGCATGGCTCTCAATCAGCCTGTACTGGACGGCATCAGCTCCCGGAGCGATAATTGTACTTCTACCGAATGCAAGGGGCGCATGGCTGACGCCCGCACGGCCATGGGTGACATGACCACCAAGATAGGCGAGATACAGGAACTGCAGAGGAAGGCCATGCAGCCCGGCGCCAATGTGGCGCAGCTGGACGCCGAGATACAGCAGAAGCAGCGCGAGCTCCACGCCGCCGACACCCGCTTCGACGAGGCGTCCAAGCGCGTGGCGGCCCTGGAAGGCTATAGGCCTCCCAAGCCGCCCACCCAGCCCACCGCTGATCAGATAGCCAAGCAGCAGGACATCAACAAGGCCGAGCTTCACGTGCGCGCCATCGACGCCTGCTACGTCGGCACCTCGGGCTTCAAAGCCGGCGCCTCCGCCCGTTGTGAGCGCGAACTGGCTACCCGTACGGCTACCACCGTGTTGACGGCCCGCGCCTGGAGAGATGATGTGATTTCCTCCACTGATGCGGCTTACCGCGCTACGCTCCTTGGCAACCTCGCCAACGAGCGCGGCACGGCCTATGGATGGGTTTCCACGTGCCTGCGCACCATCCCCGCCGGCTGCAGCAAGTAAAGTAGCGCTGTAAACATCAATGGAGCGCCCCCGGCAGAGCCGGGGGCGCTTCTTTTTATGCTGGAAAAGCCACCGGCAAAACCGGGGTTTTTTTATTTTTTGCCGCATTGGCAAAAATCGTATAATGTTGGTGAGGCTAAAGTCTCATAAAAGGGGAAAAACGATGAAAAAGACCATATTTGCGGCGGCCATGGTAGCGGCTCTCGGGCTCAACGCTTCGGCGCTGTATTTCGACGGCGGCGTGACCGGCACTACCGGCCCCGACGGCTACCGGGGCACCAAGCTGGACCTCATTATCGGGGAAGGGGACCTGGCCTTCAATCCTTCCATGACCAGCTACACCTCCGACGCCCTCGACAAGACCTACCGCACCTGGGGTCTGCGCGGCGCCTGGGAGAGCGACAAGTACACCATCGGCGGCGAGGCCGGCCTGACCCCCGAGGTCAACGGCTACGAGAACAAGTACGTGGGCGGCGACATCACCATCAGCCTCACCCCGACCTCCGGCGGCAAGGCCCGCCTGGCCGGCCCCGGCGCCCGCAGCACGGCCCGCGGCGGCGAGGGCGTGGCCCGGGTGGACATAGGCGCGGCGCTGAAGCATACCATGCACACGCAGACGGCGGGCACCTCCGACCTTGAGACCGCCCAGACCGCGGCCACGCTGTTCGCCGGCGCCAAGGTGCTGATGCTGAACCTCTCCGCCTCGTACACCGGCTACAGCTACGGCGACGAGGACGCGCTGCCCCAGGGCTTCACCCCCGGCCACACCTTCGTGACCAGCGCCAAGCCCCGCTCCAGCGTCAACGCCCGCGTGGACATCCCGTCCACCCTGCCCATGGTGACGCCCTTCGCCGGCTACACCGTGACCAAGTACAAGGGCGGCAGCGCCGCGGCCGAGACCGACGAGAGCTCCGCCATCCTGTTGGGCGGCTATGTGGACCTGAACATGGTGGTCGCCAACGTGACCTACCAGATCCTCAACTACGCCGGCAACACCGACAGCTTCGTCTCCATCGGCGCCGGCATAAAGTTCTAAACAGGCATCCGCCGGCCGGGGGTCCTCCTCCGGCCGGCCGTTTTCTCCCTCGGTAAAGAAACCTTTATGTACGAAAATCTTGCCACCAAGTACCGGCCAGGCGACCTCACCGAGGTGATGGGCCAGGAAACCATCAAAACTACCCTGCAGAACGCCGTTAAACTGGGCCGCGTGGCCCACTCCTACGTTTTCTACGGCCAGCGCGGCTGCGGCAAGACCACCATAGCCCGCATCCTGGCGCGCACGCTCAACTGCCACAAACCCAAGGACGGGGTTCCCTGCGGTAAATGTCCCTCCTGCACGGAGATCGCCGAGAGCAAGTCGCTCGACGTCATAGAGATAGACGCTGCCTCCAACACGCAGGTGGACAAGGTGCGCAGCGTGATCGTGGACCAGGCCTCCTTCGCGCCTTCGCGCGACAAATACAAGATCTACATCCTCGACGAAGTGCACATGCTCTCCACCGGCGCCTTCAACGCGCTGCTCAAGACCGTGGAAGAGCCGCCGGCGCACGTGGTGTTCATCATGGCCACCACCGAACAGAACAAGGTGCCGGTCACCATCCTCTCCCGCTCGCAGTGCTTCCGCTTCCGCCCCATCTCCGACGCCGACATCATAGCGCGCCTCAAGACCGTGACCGCGGCCGAAAAGATGAAGGCCGAGCCCGAGGCGCTGCGCCTGATAGCCCGCTCCTCGGGCGGCGCCCTGCGCGACGCGCTCACCATGCTCGACCGCGCGGCCTCCTTCGGCCACGGCGAGATCAAGGCCGACCTGATCAACGAGCTGCTGGGCTATCCGGGCGGCGAGAGCGTGAACGCCATGGCGCTGTCGCTGGTCAACCGCGACGCCGCCGCGCTGCACGCCGCCTTCGACCGGCTCAACGCCGAGGGCTACGACGCGCTGGCCTCGCTGCGCGAGCTGCGCAATAACTTCGCGGAGGCCTTCCTGGCCGCGCAGGGCTTCAACGAGGGCGAGCCCATAAAGAACCTGCCCAAGGGCGTGAGCCCGGCGCTGCTGGCGCGCCTGTCGCGCAAGCTCAACATCATCGTGGAGGAAGTGAAGTTCTCCGATTCCCCGGCCCTGTCAGCCGAGATCGCCCTGTTCACACTGATAGAGACGCCGCAGGACCTGGAGGCGCTGGTGCGCCGCCTGGAAGCCCTGGAGACGGGCGCCGCCTCCGGCGCGCCCGTCCAGCCCGCGCCGGCCTCCGCGCAAAAAAAAAATGATTTCGTGACGCCCCCGGCCCCGGCCGCGGCGTCCCCGGCGCCCGCCCAAGCGGCCGCCGAGGCCCCTGCGGCGGCGCCCGCGGGGCAGCGGAGCGGAGCGGACGCCTGGAAGCGACTGCTGGGCCAGGCCTCGTCGCGCAAGCCCGCCCTCTACAATATACTGCTGTCGGTGAAGATCGTCTTCGCCGAGGAGAACAAGTGGCGGCTGCTCAGCGGCAACAAGTTCGAGACCTCGATGATAGAGACCGCCCGCGCCGAGCTGGAGGAGATGCTGGAGAAATTCGCCGGCCGGCGCATCGCGCTGGTACCCGAGTTCGCCCAGGCCCCGGCCCAGGGGGCCCAGGAGTTCTCCGCACCCGAGGACACCGGTTCCGAGGAGCCGACCATGGCCGACCTCTCCGACGAGGAGGCCAGCCAGGACGCGCCCCCGGCCCCCAAGTCACCGCACGCGCCCAGGCAGGTGGTCGCCGGCACCGAGCCGGAGCTCAAGCACCTGGCTAAAGTCTTTCACGGCCGCATCACCCGCATAGACAAGGTTAAATGAAAGCGCTCGAAAAGATCATCGGCATCTTCCGCCGTTTCCCCGGCGTCGGCCCCAAGCAGGCCGAGCGCTTCGCCATGTACGTGGTGAAGGCCTCCCCCGGCGAGGTGGAGAGCATGGTGGAGGCCCTGCGCGAGGTGAAGGCCCTGGTCAAGTACTGCCCGGACTGCTACAACTACGCCGAGGGCGGCCTCTGCCCCATCTGCGCCGACCAGAACCGCGACCGCTCCCTCATCTGCGTCGTGGAGCGCCCGCAGGACCTGGCCGCCATAGAGAAAGCCAAAAGTTTTTCAGGCGTCTACCACGTGCTGCACGGCGCCGTCTCCCCGGTGGCGGGCGTCTCTCCGGACCAGATCCGGATGAAGGAACTGCTGGACCGCGTGCGCGCCTCCGACGGCGCCGTCAAGGAAGTCATCATCGCCACCAACCCGGACGCCGACGGCGAAGCCACGGCCATGTACCTGACGCGCCTGCTCAAGCCTTACGTGGAGGGCATTACCCGTATAGCCTATGGCGTGCCGCTGGGCGGCGACATAGACTACATGGACGAGGTCACCCTCGGCTACGCGCTCAAGGGCCGCATAAAGATTTAGGGCGGGTCAGCAATTACATCCTGTAACTCCTCATAGCCGGCGTTCCCGCGCTACGCGCTATGCATTTTTCATACTACCGCAGGCCGCTGTTCCTCCTGCTGCTGGCTTACTCGGCCGGCATCTTCGCTTTCCGCGGGCGGCTGCTGCGGCCGCCGGCGGAGCTGCCTTTCGATCTGCCGCGGGCGGGGGCGCTGGTGCAAGGCCGGGTGACCGAATACCCGGTGGCCGTGCCCGGCGGGCTGCGTTTCTCCCTGGAGACGGTCTCGGTCTATGGCCGGCCGCTGAGGACAGGGCTTATGGTCTACGCCCGCGGCGACGCAGGCGGCGCCTCGTACGGCGACACGGTCTCCCTGCTGGCCGACCTGGAAAGCCCGCCTGGCGCCTCGGCGCCGGGCAGCCTGGACTGGCGCGACTACCTGGCCCGGCGCGGTATAGCGGCCCAGGCGCGCGGAGCCGATCTGGAGGTGGTCAGGCCGGCCGGCCCGGTACTGCGGCTGGCGCGCCGCTTCCGTTCCTCGGCCCTGGCCTCTTTTCGCGCGGGGCTGGAGCCCGGCGCCGCAGCGGTGTTCGGCGGCGTGGTGCTGGGGGAGAAGAAAAGCGTGCCGCCGGAGTTGAAGTCGGCCTTCCAGGATTCCGGCGCGATGCATTTGCTGGTGGCGTCGGGTTCCAACGTGGGCTTCGTGGTGGCGGTGGTCTACTTTCTCGCTTCGCGTCTGGGGCTGCGCCGCCGTTACGCGGGGCTGGCAGCGCTGGGCCTGGCCGGTTTCTATGTGCTGGCGGCGGGGCTGGACGCGCCGCTGGTGCGGGCCTACCTGATGTTCGCGGCCGGCCTGACGGCCTGGCTATTGCGGCGCGAGAGCGGCGCTTTCCACGCGCTGACGGCGGCCGCCCTGCTGATACTGGTGCCGGCCCCGCGCTACCTCTTCGACGCAGGCTTCCAGATGTCTTTCCTGGCGGCCTACGGCCTGACCGTGGGCCTGGCCCTGTGGGGCCGCCGGTTGCCGCCCGGGTTGCCGGGGCGGGCCCTGGGCCTGCTGCTGGTCAGCTTCTTCGCCCAGCTCTGCCTTTATCCGCTGCTGGCCCTCTACTTCCACAAGATCTCGCTGGTCTCGCTGCTCTCCAACATGGTGCTGGTGCCTGCCTCCGGCGCAGCCATGGCGCTGGGCTTCCTGCTGGCCCTGACGGGCGGGCCGCTGTTCGGCGCTCTGGCCTGGGCGGCGGGCCTGTTCATGAGCTTTTTCATAGGCGCGGTCAAATTCTTCGCCGGCCTGCCTTTCGCTTCCGTCAGCGTGCCGGAGCCTTCGCCGCTGCTGGTGACCGGGTTCTTTGCTCTGGCGCTGGCGCTGCTCCACGCTCCGCTGCTGGGGGCCAACCGCAAACTGTACGTTCCGGCCTGCCTGGGGCTGGCGCTGATGGGGGCCGGCCTCTCCGCCGGCCCGGTCGGCGCCCGGCCCGCCGGCTACCGCGTGTCGCTGTTCGGGGACTCCGACACCAGCAGCGCGCTGGTCGCCGGGCCGGGCGGGCTTTACCTGGTGAATCCGGGGGTTAATCATAAGGCTCTGGCCGACGCCGTGCTGGCGCAGGGCGCGCGCTCGCTGCGGGGCGTGCTGCTGACCTCGCTGGAGGAGAAGAATTACAGCGGCCTGCCCGGCCTGGGCGCCGCGGTGGGGATCGAAAAAGTGTTCCTGCCGCCGGGGCCCCTGCCTCCGGCGCTGGCCTCCGCGCTGCCGGCCGGGGCCGGGCGCGTGAGACTGTGGCCCGGCGAGACGGCGGCGGGGGTAAAGGCCGCCTGGGACGGCGACCCCGGTTATACGGGCCGGGCGGATAAGGTGGTCTGGGAGATCGGGGCCGTCAGGATAGGGCTCGAGGGGGCTTTGGCCGAGCGGGTCTGCGGGCCCTACGCTGCGGCCTCGGCTGGCGGCAAAAAAACGGCCGTCCTGGAGTTCGACCTCCCGGACGGCGCTTGCCCTGAATGAACTACTTAATGTGCGGGTAGGCCTCGCGCAGCCTGGCCTCGTGGTTATGCTCTTCTTCCACCAGCCGGCGCATGTGTGCGCGTTTCCAGGCCTGCGGGAAGGCCTGCTCGAAAAGAGCGTAGAATTCCGCCGTCTTGATCTCCTGCCGTATGGCGAAGGCGGCGAGCTCGTCCTCGGCGGCGTTCTCGCCGGGAGGGTCGGCGAAGAAGCCGGCCTTCTTCACCCGCTCCATGAAGGCGGGCCATTCGGTCAAATGCGGCGGGAGAGGGCGCCATTTGGCTATCTGGTCCTGTATGATGCCCCGGTGTATCCCTTCCTGTTCGGCCAGCCAGGCGCAGAGTCTTTTGGTCTCGGGCTTGGCCGCTTTCAATTCCATTTTGGCGTACAGCGCCTCGCCTTTTTCCTCCATCAGCGCGGCCAGGCGGAACAGGTCGCGCAGTTTGACATTCTCGCCGTAATCGCCGAAGGCGCTGCCCTTGGCCGGCGCGGCGTCGGCCGCTCCGTTGCGGCGCAGGAAAAAGACGGCCAGGGCTATGACCAGGCCGAGGGCGGCTGCCGCGGACATGTAAATGGGGTTTTCCATAGGCATATTATACTAAAGACTATTCGAAGTCTCCGCCGCGGGAGCGCTTGACGTCAGAACGGCGCTTCTTGCCCTCTATGCGCCGCTGCTTGGACCCGAAGGTGGGCCGCGTGGGACGACGGTGTTTGGGCGGACGCAGCGCGCGGCTTACCAGCTCGGCCAGCCGCGCCCGGGCCGCCTGACGGTTCTGTTCCTGCGTGCGGTACTCGCTGGCGGTTAGCAGGATGTCGCCCTCTTCGGTCAGCTTGGAGCCGGCCAGTTCCTTGAGGCGCTCCTGCGCCGCGAGGGGCAGGCCTGACAGGCGCGGGAAGAAGCGCAGCTGCACCGAGGTGGCCACCTTGTTGACGTTCTGCCCGCCGTGCCCGCCGCTGCGCACGAACTTCTCCTCGAACGAGCCCGGGGGGAGGGGGAAAGCTCTCTCTTCCATGCGTCTATGTTAGCAAAAAAAAACGGGCCGGCTGTTGCGCGGGCCCGTATAATATCCTACAAAGGATATATGAATGAAACAGTACTGATCACCGGGGCATCGGCCGGCATCGGCTACGCGGCGGCCGAACTGCTGCTCAAGAGCGGCTGCAAGGTTTACGCCGGGGCCCGGCGCGTGGAGAAGATGCGCGGCCTGGAATACCTGGGCGCCAAGGTTTTCGCCCTGGACGTCACCGACGAGGGCTCGGTGAAGAACGCCGTGGATTTTATCATGAAGGACGCCGGGCGCCTGGACGCGCTGGTCAACAACGCCGGCTACGGCGCGCACGGGGCGGTGGAGGACGTGCCGCTGGACGAGGCCCGGCGGCAGTTCGAGGTGAACCTGTTCGGCCTGGCCCGGCTGACGCAGCTGGCGCTGCCGCATATGCGCGCGGCCGGGAGCGGCAGGATAATCAATATCTCCTCCATCGCCGGCCGGATCAGCGTGCCCGCCGGCGGCTGGTACCACGCCAGCAAGTACGCGCTGGAGGCCTATTCCGACGCCCTGCGCCTGGAGACGGCGCAGTTCGGCATAAAGGTGGTGCTGGTGGAACCAGGTCCCATAAAGACCGAGTGGGACAATACCGCGCTGGTGAACCTGCATAAATATTCCGGTTCAGGGGTTTATGCGCCCATGGTGGCCCGCCTTACCGAAAAGTTCCGTGCCGGCTACAGGAGCGGGGCCCCGGGCCCCGAGGCGGTGGCGGCCGTGATCCTGAAAGCCCTGCGCAGCGTCCGTCCCGCCGCGCGCTACCCGGTGCCTTTCCGGGCCTCTTTAATAATATTCCTTAAGTGGCTGCTGCCCGACGCCGTCCTGGACTGGGGCCTGCGCAGGGCCCTGGGGATATAAATAAAAAAACCCCGGCTGCCCGGGGTTTTTTACGGCCGACAGCGCCTCAGTCGCCGTACACGTAGGGGGCTTTCCCGCCGGAGCGGTCCACCACGGCCCAATAAGGCCTGCCGTCCACGCGCAGGAAGAAGATCCAGTTGCGCTCCACGGTCTCGCCGTTGAGGGGCTGGTAGAACTTAAAAGGGCGGACCAGCGCTATCAGCGAACCGCCCTTATTGAGCGAGTCGAGCACGCGGCGCGAGGCTTTTTTGACCTCTGATTTGGAGGGCGCCTGCAGCGAGCCCATGGCGGAGAGTTCCCTGGCCAGGGGGCTGGTGGGCTCGGTATAGTCCTCCAGCACGCGGCTGACGGCCAGGCGCAGGGCGTGCTCGAAGCAGAAGGCGTTATTGTAGTACCGGTCCTGGCGCATCACCTCGGCTTCGGGGATGTCCATGCCTATTTCGCCGATCGCGAATTCCTTGATAAGCAGCTCTTCGGCGCCTGAATAGTTCTGGCCGTCGCGCGGGCCGGCCGGCGCGGCGGGCGACGGGGCGGCCACCTGCACGGCCGCGAGCGTCTCGGCGTTTACCGCCGGGCTCCAGCCCTGCGCGGCGGCGGCGCCGGCCTGCAAGGCCGCTGCTAAAACCAGTGTAAAAATTTTCATTATCATTCCCTCCGTTCCCTAACCCACTATAGTCTACCATAGGGGCTCCTCCCGGCGCTTTGACGCCGGTCAGGCTAGGGGACGCTGCTTCCTATCTTCCTAACCGGAGTCGTGATGGGTAAATAGGAAGATAGGAAGCAGCGTCCCCCCTTATTATTAGCAGTCGCGAGGCGGTATTGACAATTATGAAGCCAAGGTGTATAATATTTTTGGCAGACAAATGTTTTGAGTGCTAATTAAAGACCGGGTGGACTTATGAGGGTACTTAAACCTGAAGTGGCGCAGGACAGGAAAGACAAGATCCTTAACTGGGTGGTGTACAACTATGTCAGCACGGGCCGCCCGGTCAGCTCCGACCTCATCGCCGAGGAAGGCCGCTTCAACGTCTCCAGCGCCACCATCAGGAATATTTTAAAAGAACTGGAGAACGAGGGCTACCTGGTGCAGCCGCACACCTCCGGCGGGCGCGTGCCGTCCGACAAGGGCTACCGCGCCTACGTGGACAATATCGTGCGCATGCAGCGCCTGGCCGCGAGCGAGAAGGACCGCCTGGAGCACGAGTACGACCGCCGCGTGGAGCAGCTCGACGGCTTCCTCAAGCACACCTCCCGGATGCTGTCCGACATGTCCCAGTGGGCAGGATTCGTGATGAGCGCCGACATGGACCTCGACAGCGTCAAGCGCCTGGACCTGCTCTCCATGGGCCCCAAAAGCGTGCTCTCCGTGATGTTCGCCCACTCGGGCCTTATCAAGCACGCCGCCTTCAATCTGGAGCACAACGCCGACAAGGGCGCCGTCAAAGCCCTGTCCGTGCGCCTGAACAAGCGCCTTAAGGACCTGCCGCTGACGGACCTGCCGCAGGTGATCTTCAAGGAATTCCTCGCCCGGGAGCGGGACAAGGGGCTGGAGGAGCTGCTGCGCAAGCTCGTCGACTATTTTAAGAGCCTCGTCAAAAGCGAGGACGCGCTGTACCTCGAAGGCCTCAGCCGCATCTTCTCCAACCTCGAGGACGGCAGCATGGAGGACATGCGCAACATCGCCCGCCTGCTCGAGGAGAAGGAGCGCTTCTCCGGCCTGCTGCGCGAGCGCCTGCGCGACAGCTCGCTGAAGGCCAAAGCCCTGGGCGAGCCCGGCAAGCGCCACATCGTGGATGTCACGATAGGGTCCGAGAACAGCATCAAGGAATTCAAGAATTTCAGCCTGGTGTCGAGCTCCTACTGCATGAACGACAAGGCCGTGGGCCTGGTGGGGATACTCGGCTACAAGCGCATGGAATACCCCCGCATGATCTCGCTGGTGGATACGGTCAGCTCCATGATGGAGGACATGCTGGGCGAGTGGGATAAGATAGATTTCGAAGAATAATATGAAAAACCATAAGGCCGAAGAGAAGAAGACGAAGAAAGCGGAGGAACCCGATTGCGCGTGCGGGGCCGAGGCCCAGATGGAGGCGCGGCAGGGCGAGCTGGAGAAGCAGAAGAAGCAGTCCGAGGATTACTACAACCAGCTGCTGCGCCTGCAGGCCGACTTCGAGAACTACCGCAAGCGCGTGGAGAAGGAAAAGCCCGAGCTGATAAAATACGGCAAGGCCGACATCCTGGCGCGCCTGCTGCCGCTCTACGACCTGCTGCTCTCCGCCCATAACCACATCAACAGCGCCAGGGACGGCGGCGGCAGCGACGACGTGCTGAAGGGCCTGGAGATGATCTTTAAGGAATTTTCCAAGGTGTTCGAGGCGGAAGGGCTGCGCCAGATGGAGCCGGTCGGCAAGCCCTACGACCCGATGGCTTCGGAGATACTCGGGGTGGTGGAGGGGACGGAGGAGAACGACGGCCTGGTGACGGAGGAGCTGCAGAAGGGCTTCTATTACGGCGACAAGATCCTGCGGCCCGCCAGGGTGAAGATAGCCAAGAAGAAGGCTGAGCCGGCGCCGCAGCCGGAACCGGAGCCGGAGCAGAAGCCGGCGGAAGAAGAAGGACAGTGAATTTTCAGTAACTTAATTTGGAGGAAACATAATTATGGCAAAGATAATAGGCATAGACCTCGGTACATCTAACACCGCCGCGGCGGTGATGGAAGGCGGCAAAGTCACCATCATCCCGTCGGCCGAAGGCACGAGCCTGGGCGGGAAGGCTTTCCCGTCCTACGTGGCTTTCGCTAAGGACGGGCAAATGCTCGTCGGCGAGCCCGCCCGCAGGCAGGCCGTCGCCAACCCGGAAGGCACCGTCGCCGCTTTCAAGCGCAAGATGGGCACCGAGCACAAATACAACATAGGCGGCAAGGAGTTCACGCCCCCGCAGCTGGCCGCCTTCCTGCTGCAGAAAGTGAAGCGCGACGCCGAGGCCTTCCTCGGCGAGAAGGTGGAGAAGGCCGTCATCACGGTCCCCGCCTACTTCAACGACAACCAGCGCCAGGCCACCAAGGACGCCGGCACCATCGCCGGCCTCGAGGTGGTGCGCCTCGTCAACGAGCCCACCGCCGCGGCCCTGGCCTACGGCATCGACAAGGAAGGCAAGGACCAGAAGATCATGGTCTTCGACCTGGGCGGCGGCACGCTGGACGTGACCATCATGGAGCTGGGCAAGGAGGGCACGTTCGACGTGATCTCCACCTCCGGCGACACGCAGCTGGGCGGCACCGACATGGACCGCGCGCTGGTGGAGTTCATCGCCGGCGAGTTCCGCAAGGACACCGGCATCGACCTCATGAAGGACGCCACCGCCACGCAGCGCATCAAGGAAGCGGCCGAGAAGGCCAAGATCGAGCTCTCCACCACCATGGAGACCGAGATCAACCTGCCGTTCATCTCGGCCGACGCCAGCGGCCCCAAGCACATGGCCCTCAAGCTGTCCCGTGCCCGCCTGGAATCCCTCGTGGATTCCATCGTGAAGCGCTGCCAGAAGTCCATCGACACCGCGCTGGCCGACGCCAAGCTCAAGACCTCGGACATCAGCCGCATCATCCTCGTCGGCGGCCCCACCCGCATGCCCATCGTGCAGAAGTTCATGGAGGAATACGTCGGCAAGAAGATAGAGCACGGCGTGGACCCCATGGAGTGCGTGGCCAGCGGCGCCGCCGTGCAGGCGGCCGTGCTGACCGGCGACGTCAAGGACGTGCTGCTGCTCGACGTGACCCCGCTGACGCTCGGCATCGAGACGCTGGGCGGCGTGCGCACGCCCCTCATCGACAAGAACACCACGGTCCCGGCCAAGAAGTCGCAGATCTTCTCCACCGCGGCCGACAACCAGCCCGCCGTCACCATCCACGTGCTGCAGGGCGAGCGGGCGATGGCCTCCGACAACGTGTCGCTCGGCAAGTTCGACCTGGACGGCATCCCGCCGGCGCCCCGCGGCATGCCGCAGATCGAGGTCACCTTCGACATCGACGCCAACGGCATCCTGCAGGTGCACGCCAAGGACCTGGGCACCGGCAAGGCGCAGCATATCACCATCAGCGCCCCGAACAAGCTCAGCAAGGAAGACATCGACAAGTTCGTCAAGCAGGCCGAGCAGTTCGCCGACGCGGACAAGAAGTACAAGGAGAAGGTGGAGGCCAAGAACGAGGCCGACACCGTGCTTTACACCACCGAGAAGGCGCTGAAGGAACACGGCGACAAGATCGGGCAGGACGAGCGGCTGGCCGTGGAGCGTTCCATCGGCGAGCTCAAGGAAGCGCTGAAAGGCGACGACCTCGACAAGATGAAGAAGGCCAAGGAGAACCTGATCCAGGTCTCCCAGAAGCTCGGCGAGGCCGTCTATAAGGCCGCGCAGGCCAAGGCCGGCCCCGCGGGCGCCGCTCCCGGCGCCGGACCCGCCCCGGAAGGCGCCAAGGCGCACGCCGGCGGCAAGGACGACGTCGTGGACGCCGAAGTGGTGGACGACAACAAGAAGTAACCCTGCGGCGGCCGTCTGGCGGATAGCGGAGCTTAACCCTCCGTTATCCGCCGTCGGCTTATATGCCGTACCCCGGCTTTTGGTAGAATTCCCTTAATACTTATATGGCTTCCAACGATTATTACCGCATACTGGGCGTGGCCCGCAACGCCAGCCCCGACGAGATCAAGAGCGCTTACCGCAAGCTCGCGATGAAGCACCACCCCGACCGCAACCAGGGCAACACCGAGTCCGAGTCCGTCTTCAAAGAGATCAACGAGGCGTACGAGGTGCTCTCCGCCCCGGAGAAGCGCCAGGTTTACGACCAGTACGGCGCCGAAGGCCTTAAGGCCGGCGCCGGCGGCCGCGGCGGCTTCGGCGGGTTCCAGGGCGCGGACCTGGGCGACATGTTCGGCGACCTCTTCGAGAACCTGTTCGCGCAGGGCGGGGCGGGCGGCCACGGCCGGCCGCGCTCGCGGCGCGGCTCCGACCTGAAATACGAGGCCGAGATCACGCTGGAGGAGGCCTTCAGCGGCGTCAAGATCCCCGTGAATTTCGACCGCACCGAGGTGTGCGGCGAGTGCGACGGCACCGGCGCCCGCGGCCGCGCCGGCATCAAGAAATGCCCCACCTGCCGCGGCACCGGCCGCGTGCAGTACTCTCAGGGCTTCTTCGCTTTCAGCCAGGCCTGCCCCGAGTGCGGCGGCCAGGGCGAGATCATCTCCGCCCCGTGCAAGGCCTGCGCCGGCGCCGGCCGGCAGAAGAAGAGCGCCTCCATCAACGTCAAGATCCCCGCCGGCGTGGAGGAGGGCGCGGTGCTGCGCGTCTCCGGAGGCGGCGACGCCGGCCTGAAGGGCGGCGACTCGGGCGACCTCTACATCCAGGTGCGCCTGAAGCACCACTCCCATTTCGAGCGCCACGGCCGCGACCTGGTGTACGAGTGCCAGGTGCAGGTCTGGCAGGCCGCGCTCGGCGGCGAGACCGAGGTGCCGGTGATAGAGGGCGGCCGCATTACGATCAAGATCCCGCCCGGTACGCAGCACGGCAAGGTGTTCCGCGTGCACGAACAGGGCATGCCCGCGGCGGGCGGCAAAGCCCGCGGCGACCTGCTGGTCAAGGTCAGGCTGGAAGTGCCGCACGACCTGACGCCCCGGCAGCGGGAGCTGTTCGAGGAGCTGGCGAAAATAGCCGGCCACGACGCGCCCGAGGCCGGCAAGGAAAAGAACTTCTTCAAGAAGATACTGGGCTGACATGCCGCAATACCTGATCCCCGCCGAGAACATCCGGGACGGCCGCTTCTTCGCCGGCCCGGAGGAGTCCAACCATATCGCCCGCGCCGCGCGCGCCCGCGCCGGAGACGAAATAGAGATCTTCGACGGGAAAGGCGGCCGCTACCGGGCCGTGATAAGTTCCGTGGAGGGCGGCCGCGTGGAGGGGGCGGTGAAGGAAGCGCTGCCGAGCCCTGAGTACGCGGCCCGGCTCACGCTCTGCTTCGCCGTGGTGGCGAGGCCGGCGCTGGAGAGCATTCTGGAACACTGCACCGAGGCCGGCGTGGCCGTCTTTCAGCCGGTGATGGCCTCGCGCGTGCAGTTTGACCTGTTCAGCGACTGGGACCGCCGCCTGCCGCGCCTGGAGCAGATCGTGGCCGCCGCCGCCAAGCAGTGCGGGCGCGGCCGCCTGCCCGAACTGCGCAAGCCGGAAAAGCTCGACGACCTGGTCGCCGCCGGCGGCAGCTGCGTTTTCGCCTCCGCGGACGGGCAGAACCCCGACGAAGCGGCGCGCTCGCTGGCCGGCGCGGGTGAGATAAAACTTTTTGTGGGACCCGAGGGGGGCTTTACGAGGGGGGAACTGGAGTTCGCCCGCGAAAAGGGCGCGGCCTTCATGAACCTGGGCCTGTACACGCTCAGGGCGGAGACCGCCTGCCTGACTGCGTCTTCCGCCCTGCTTTCCCGCCTCGGCTGAGGCGTCAGTTTTCCAGCCTGGACCTTATCGAGTTGCGCAGCAGCAGCTTCTTCTTATCCGCCTTTTCAAAGCTCATCGCTACGGCCTTCTTCAGGTCGTCCAGGCTGACGGGCTTGTTGAGGAACAACTCGACGCTGTTGCCGAGGTTGCCGGCGATGCGGGCCCCGTTGCTGCTGTCGCCGGTAAGGATGATGACCGGGATGCACCGGGTACGCGGGTCTTCCTTTATGGCGCGGCAGACTTCCATGCCGCTGATGTCCGGCAGGCCCAGGTCCACTATGGCCAGGTCCAGCCGCGTTTCCTTGAGCCACTGCAGGGCGGTCTGGCCCTTGCCGGCGGTGATCACGAGATGCCCGTCGTGCTCGAGCACGCGCCGCAACATCTCCTGGATGGACTCTTCGTCGTCCACAATCAATATCTTCTTCATTTGCAACTTTCCCCTTGACTCTAGACTAAATATAGCATAAAGCCGGCCCTCCTTTCTCCGAATTACGCCAAATGTCACAAAAGTCACATTGTCGAGGCTTCGCCTCGATTGGCGGCAGAACCCCAGAGGCGCAGGCCGGCGGCTGGCCGCTATCGAGGCGAAGCCTCTATAGGAATTTGTAGAATATGGGGGTGAAAATCTATTTCAAGACGGTAGGCTGCAGGGTCAACCAGGTGGAGACGGAAAGCCTGCGCGAGAAATTCGCGGCGCTGGGCCACGCCGCCGCGGCCTCTCCGGAGGAAGCCGACCTGGTGGTGGTGAACACCTGCTCGGTGACCGCCAAGGCGGACCGGGACTGCGTCGCCTTTCTGCGCAAGACCGCGGCCGCCAACCCGCGGGCCTCTATCGCCGTGACCGGCTGCCTGGCCACGCTGGAACCGCAAAAGATACTGGCCGCCGCCCCCGGCGCCGCCGTTTTCGCCAACAAGGACAAGGAGAACATCCCGGCGCAGCTGTGCGGCACGCCGGCCGCCGCGGATTTCTTCTCCGTCGGAAAATTCCACGGCAAGGCCAGGGCTTTCGTGAAGGTGCAGGACGGCTGCAACCTGAAATGCGCCTACTGCCTGGTCAATATCGCCCGCCCCGAACTGAAGTCCAAACCGCTGGAGGCGGCGGTAGCCGAGATCGAAAAATTGATCGCCGCCGGCTTCGCGGAGATAGTGCTGTGCGGCACGCGGCTGGGCATCTACCGCTGCGGGGAGACCGGCGCCGCGCTCGCGCAGCTGATGGAGCGCCTGTTCGCGCTGCCGGGGGAGTTCCGGCTGCGCTTCTCGTCTATAGAATCAGGCGAGCTGACTCCGGAACTGCTGGAGGTCCTCCGCGCGGCCGGGCCGAAGTTCTGCGACTATTTCCACCTGCCGCTGCAGGCGGGGGCCGACCCGGTGCTGAAATCCATGGGCCGCCTCTACGATACGGCGCGGTACCGCGCCAAGGTCGAGGAACTGCGCGCGCTGTTCCCGGGCGTAGGCGTTTATGCCGATATCATAGCCGGCTACCCGACCGAGACCGAAGCCGATTTCGCCGCGGCCCTGGAGTACGTGCGGGCCCTCAGGCTCGCCGGGCTGCACGTGTTCAGCTTTTCGGCCCGCCCCGGCACGCGCGCCGCCGCGCTCAAGCCGCTGCCGCCCGCCGTTGTAGCCGCCCGCTCGGCCGCGCTGCGCGCGCTCGACGGCGAACTGCGCGCCGCCTACGCGGCCTCGATGCTGGGCCGGGAATTGCAGGCGCTGTCGCTAAAGAACAAGGACGGCCGCGCGCTGGCGCTGGCTTCCAATTTTCTGAACCTGGAACTGCCGGCCCCCGTGACGCCGGGCCGCCTGCTGCGCTGCCGCGTCACCGCGGCCCGCGCCGGCGCCTGTATGGCGGAGGCCGCGTGAAGAAATGCCCGGCTTGCGGCTACGGCAACCCCGATAAATACTCCCGCTGCGCTATCTGCCGCCGCGACCTCGCCGCGGTGGCGCCGTTGACTGAAGCCGCGCGTCCCAAGGAACCCTCTCTCCTGCCGGCCTCGGCCATGGTGCTGCTGGGCTGCGCCGTCCTTTTCTACGCGCTGCAGAATTTCGCCTGGAAGCCCGCGGCCGCACCGGCCTCCGCCGCCGACGAGCCTCCGGACTACGCGGCCGTGGCTCTCTCGCTGGAGCTGATGGGGCGGCAGCGCTATCTGCCCGACGCTGATAAGCTGCTCGCGGTGCCGCTGCTCGCCAGCCCGGACCCGGCAGTGGCCCGCGCCGCCGCCG
>Ga0154401_150_pt1 | contig 31898 bp, 23 predicted proteins | sample RifGroB2_FD_115905 | JGI IMG/M metagenome (GOLD analysis project Ga0154401, IMG submission 115905) | Elusimicrobia bacterium GWB2_63_16
ATGTTAAATATGCTGTAACAGGATTAATCCCAAAGCCGCCCAGAGTCGATCTTAACATCCAGTCTGCGTCACCGCGTGGATGGTGCGCCTTTCAATTTGTCAAAGACAAGCCCGGCAATTTCGGGCGGATACTGATTGCTTACTAAAATTACTCGCCTGTCAAACAGTCACCTCTAGTCTTTACTCATTACCTACTGGGACCACTTCCAAGTCCCATCTCCCGTTATAGCCGCCCTTAACCCTTCGCTGGCGTTGTTTGTCAGGGTGTTCTGGGCCGCCAAGGTTCCCATATTGTTTTTCAAGCCTTTTTAAATATTCCATGGATATTTGCATTAATACCCCCATGTCATTAAACCCTTTAGCAATATTTTTCCTCTGTTCATTTGAAAATTTAGGGTCTATCCAGAAATCTTGTGGCATAAACGCCATGGCATCCTCAAAATAATATTTATTGATTGCAGCGATTGAAACCCTCATTGCTAAAGGCTCATAAATGAACCATCTACCATCTATCTTTTTTAGATTATATTCAGTCTCATCACTTTCGCTATATTCTGGGATTATCTCTCGCGGCGGATTAGGGTTATTGTTAACATCATTCCCACTCCCGCGTGTAAACGCTAGCCGCTCAAATATCACTTTGCCTTTATACCCATCTTTCTCGGGATAGACGCCAACAATGCAATATGTCGATACAATTACTATTGGGTCCGCGCCAAGATGTGGCGGAGCCCCGCCATATATTTCCGCCTCCATTTCTTCTGCATGGCTCTGTTTCGCATAATTGAACCGAGCCGCAGAAACGGCACCGGTAAATTCATTCTTACAGAACAATTCCAGCGCTTGCAAAGCGGTATCTCCGCCCCGGAGGGATTGTTCCCCCTCCGACTTTGTTTTGCAGGCAGTCAACATAGACAACCCCACAAAAGCGATAAGAATTATTTTATGATGTCTTTTATCCAGCCCCATATTTTATCCCAGACTCCTTTTTCACATTCTGTTCTTAAACGGTAATATTTAGGCTTAGCTGTAGACCAATATTCTACCAACATCCTATCGTAGCGCACTCCTGGTCTATGTGCAGTCCACATCATCCCATCGCCAGCGTAAATTGCGACATGACCACGCCACCACACAACATCCCCAACCTGTGGACTAGAAACCTCTCCAAACTTGCCGCTTGTAGGGAACCAACCAGAAGGCCTGTAATCTCCATAATCGCGCCCAGCTTTTTTATATATTAGCCATGTTGAACCAGAGCAATCTCCTAGTTTACCTTTCTCAGACTTATCACCAATTTCTGCATACATGGTACCGCTCCAGGTTGCAGCTTCATCCATGTTCTGTCTAGTCTAAATTGACGCATTCGCCTGGCCTATTCTGTTGACACTTTCAGCCGTTCCATCGACTTCCCACTCTTCATACAACCCCAATTGTTTTAGCAATTCTCGCACAGCTTTTCTATGCAGTCTTTCGCCTTTCAGCGGCGCCAGACCGCGTTTTATTTCTTTCAGCCTTCTCAGGATTGCTGGCCTGTCCAGGTGTTCGACTCCGCTGCATATGTGATATACACTGGCCGAGGTCTTGTAGCCCAGGACCGCTCTCGGTTTCAGGTTGTTCAACATCAACATCCCCTCACGGACCTCTCGCTCCAGTTCGCTATCTGAAACCTCGTCTTTCACCGGGATCAGCCAGTTCTTTATCTCTCGGTTGTCCCTTTCTGTTCTCCCGTTGGTCCACGGGGCCCTTCTCTGCGTCAGGTAGCCTATTATCCAATGCCTCCGCAGGAAAGCCTGGAACCTCTCGCTGGTAAAGGCTGAACCATGGTCATATTTCCACACAAGCGGGGCCCTGCCCATACATCTCACCAGACCTTCCGCGTGCTCTACCACCGCCTTGGCGCTCTCCGGGCAGATGTCCCAGCCGGGCCGGTAGCGCGAATGCTCGTCCAGCGTCTTCAGCAGCTTGCGCTTCCCTGGCACTTCAGTGAAATCCGAAGACCAGAACACGTCCCGCGCCAGCACCTTCGTCCGGCCTGTATGCGGCGGCGCTTTTCTCGTCGGCCGTGGGCCCCTGCCCTCGGCCAGCACCTTTGCCACGCTGCCATGGCTTACGCCCACAACCGAAGCGATACTGCGCGTATCCCATGTCGACCGGTTCTCGCGGTCTATCTCCAGGATCTTCGCACGTACTTCCTTCGTGACGCGCCGGGCTCGGCCGACGGCATCTTTGAACCTGCCGCCGACCCAGCGCCAGTGCGTACTCAGGCTTACTCCCCATAGCGCGGCGAACTCTCCCGCCTTCACCCCGCTCTCTTTTTCCAAAGACCAGTCACTGCGGTACAGTTCACGCGTTTCTTTCAGCGTTTGCCGTTTTTTTTACTCTCACTGCCCCAGGCATGGCGCCGGATTATCCGCTTCGCCACCCCCAGCACCAGTTTCAGTTTGCTTTTCTCCCGCCGCAGCTGTGCGTTCTCCCGGGACAGCTTCTCCACCTTCTCCGCCAGCAGCTTCGCTTCCTCCGCCGCCTCCCGCGCCGGCTTCGGCCCCGGCTTGCCCTGCTCCAATGCCATCAGCGCCGCCTCCCTTACCTGCTTCATCCAGCGGTAGAACAACTCCCGCGACACCCCCGCCTGCCGGCACAGATCCGTCGACGGTGCCTCCCTCGCTACCCCAAGCAACACCAACTCCAGCCTCTCCACCGGGCTCGCCAGCTTCGCCTGTGCCATTCTTGCCTCCAGGTTGTGATTCTACCTTTTCACCCAGCAGCACTTGCGCGTCCTTGGCTACCACGCGCAATTCACGCCCGCCGATATTGCCCACTAGGTAGCTCGGCGCCGCGTAACCCGGCTCAGGCACAGGCTCGGCCCCTACTTTCTCCGTGTTCGCAGCGATTATCTGCTTCACCTGGTCACCCACTTTATAGAACCTGTCCGAAGGGATCAGGTTCCCTATGCCCTGGTGCGGCCGCTTGAAGTTATAGTACTCGACGTACTCGCTGATTTTATCTTTAGCTTCCTCGAACGTCGACACCGGCGTCTTCTGCAGGCACTCCTGCAGCAGGTTCCGCCAGAAAGATTCTATCTTGCCCTGTGTCTGCGGGTGGTAGGGGCGGCTCCGGATATGCCGGATGCCCAGCTTTGTCAGCATCTCTGTGAATCTGCTGCGCCCACGCCAACTGTGATACTGCCGCCCGTTGTCGGACAGAACTTCCTTAGGCAGCCCGTGCTTCTCTATGGCCGCACGGAATACTTCCTGCACGTTCGCGTTCGTCTGGAACCTGTACAAGCCCCAGCCAGTTATGAACCTGCTGTTGTCGTCGAGGAATCCTATTACGTAGACCCTGTACTGCCCCTTCAACATGAAGGTCATGATATCGGTCTGCCAAAGATCGTTGGGGTTAGCCCGCTCAAAGGTCCGCGTTTTTTTCGGCCGGTTCCGCCGCCGGAACCTGCTCGTTTGCGGGCCATGCCCCTGCCCGCGCAGCATTTTTCGCACAGTCTCCCGGGCCAAGCTCAGGAAACCCTGCCTGAAAAGCGCACCTTGCACCTTGCCCACGCCCGCTTCGGGGTCAGCTTTCAGGACTTCTTGTACTACCTGGGCGGCGGCTTCAACCTTGGGACTCTGCGGCCGCGGCCTCCCGCCACGGGCTGGCTCCAAACCCGAAAGACCGCGAGCCTCATAAGCGGCCGTCCAGTCCGAAACGGTGCCGCCCCGCACATTATAGAGCTCACTGACTTCTCTGATCGTGAGCCCTTTTAGTCGGGCTTCGACTATCTCCAACTTCTGCTGTATCGTCCAATTACGCCTGTTATTGTTGACACTCATGACTGCCTCCTGTTTGGTTTAGTTTGGAGGCTGAAGTGTCAACAGAATTAGGCTTTCAGATATGGGTCAATTCTAGCAGACGGGACACCGAACTAAAAGCCCCTCCAGATTTTCCAGGTAAAAGATTTGGAGGGGTTATTGCGCCAGAACCCTGAACTTACCCGGCCACTTTCTTGTGGTCAGTAGCCGTTGTACAGGGCGAGGAAGAGTTCCTCGTGCATTTTGTCGGCGGCGCCGCCGTTCATGGAATAATTGTTTAGGATGGAGGTGAAGACCAGGGTCTTGCCTTTTTTTGTTTTGAGGTAGCCGGTGTAGGCGCGCACGCCGTTGAGTGAGCCCGATTTAAGCCGCAGGTTCTGGGCCAGCGGGGTGCCTTTGCCGAGGTTCCTGACATGGCCGGTGGCGTCGGGGTCGCCGGGGGAGACCAGCGACTCGTAGAACTCCGGGAAATAGGGCCGCCCGTGCGCGTAACGCAGCAGGTCGGTGAAGGTCTCGGCCTTGGCCATGTTGCGCCAGGACAGGCCGCAGGCGTCGGCCAGGGAAAGTTCAGACACGTCGGTACCGGCGGCGGCGAGGAAAGCCTTTACCGCGGCCGTCCCGGCGGCCGGCGTGCCGCCGCCCAGGTGGCGCAGCAGCAGTTCGGCGTACAGGTTGAAGCTGCGCTTGTTGGTGACCCGTACCGCGTCCTTGAGCGGGCGGGACTCGGTCTCGGTAATAAGCGTAAGCCGCGAGCCGGCCGCCGGCGCGCCCTTGAAAGGTTTCTTGTTGGCGTTGATCCCGGCCCGCGTCAGGTAGGCCCCGAAACTCTGGGCGGCGAACAGGGCGGGGTCGGGCAGGGCGGCTTTGATGGCGAACTCCGGTTGCCCCTGCGGTATGGTGCCGCGCAGCACCGCGCGCCCCTGGCCCGGGAAAGCGTAGACGTAGCCGTTGTCCCCCGAGCTCTTCGCGCCGGTACGCATATAATTCTCGAATTCCAGCCCTTGCACAACCGGCTCGGTGCGCAGCAGCGAGGCTTCCCCTCCGATCTGCTCCGCGGGCTTGAAAACTATGCGGTACGCGCCGTCGTTGACCGTCAGCGCAGAAGGCTGCGCGGCGTAATAATTTCCGATATCCTCCCAGGCCCAGGAGCCGGGCTGCCAGCTTTCGAAGGCCGAGTCGTCCCCCGCCACCGCCCCGTTCACCACCCTGATGCCAGCGGCCTTGAGCGCCTCGGTCCAGCCGGCGAACACTTCCTCCAGCGGCCTGGCGTCCTTGATGAGGCCGGACCCCAGCGAAGGGTCTCCGGCTCCTTTTATGTAGAGATTGCCGTTCAGAAAGCCGTTAGAGACGGTGCCGTCGTGATAAAGACCCGTCTTGAAAGTTTTTTCCGGACCGAACTTCTCCAGCGCGGCCGCCGTAACCATTACCTTGAGTATGCTGGCCGGCGTCAGGTTCAGCCTGGGGTTGCGCTGCGCCACGGTCTTGCCGGCCAGGTCCTTCACGCTCAGGCCCCACGAGGCGTTGACCACGCCGGGCGCGGCGGCCAGGCGTTTGATGGTGCCGTCTATCCCGGCGGCGGAAAGGCCCTGCGCCGCCAGCAGCAGCGCGGAAAAGACTAGTATTTTCATGGGGAAAGTATACAAAAAATGATAAATTAGGCCTGATGAAAATATTGCTGCCCCTGCTGCTCCTCCTCGCGTCCGCCGCCGCCGCCCAGGAGGCGGAGAAAAAGACCACGGTGGAAATAGAACTGGACCCTTATTACTCGGCCGTCGGCGTCTACAACAGCCTGACCGGCAAGCCCATACCGCACCTGCGGGTGAGCAACGAGGCGGAGATCTACAAGGAACTGATCACCAATTTTTACAAGCCGCGCACGCTGATAGTGGAGGCCAGCCTTAACCCGCTGCCCTACGCCGGCACGCTGATCAAGCGCCACCAGCCCGGCTTCTACGACGACATGCAGTTGACCAGCAACTTCAACGCGGTGCAGGCCGCCACCGCCGGCTTCGAGGAGCCCTGGGCCCTGTCCGTCTTCCTCGGCAACGTGGTATCTTTCGACACTATCAAGAAGTCTTTCCAGGGCAAGCGAAACGGCTATTCCGGGATGCTGATAGACATGGGCACGCACCATATCAAGGACAACGTGCTGATACGCGACCGCTGGGTGCAGCTGGAGGGAAAACTGAAAGGCGAGCAGATCCTGGCGGACCGCAGTCTGCGCTGGAGCTTCCGCGCCGGCATGAAGTTCCACGGCGACAGGCATATAGCCGACTCTTTCTTCGTCGGTTTCAGGCGCAGCCGCACCGATTTCACCGGCAGCGGCGCCAGCAGTTTCTGGCTGCACAACAGCGGCTTCGAATACGTCTCCGACTTCTCCCAGGAGAAGCTGGAGCCGATACGGCATCTGCTGATAGTGGATAAGAAATTCCCGATGAAGAAGTCCCGCGCGGCCTTCACGCTGGGCTTGGGCTTCGTCTGGACGGCGGACAAAAAATATTCCGGCCCGCTTTCCAACAGCGCGGCCGGAACCAGTACTCCCAACAGCTTCCAGTTCGTGCTTCGCCCGAACCTGGAATTCTAGAACCCCATCGACAGGCTGAACCGGCGGGTGGTGTCGAACCCTCCGAACGGCGCGAAAGAATAATCCATCCTGAAAGAGCCGGCGTTAAGGCCCACGCCGCCGGTCATGGCGCCCATGTCGCCGCCGGAGGCCGCGGCGTAGCCGCCGCGCAGGGCCAGCATGCCGCCCAGGCCGTATTCCGTGCCCACCGAGAAGGTGGTCTTGCGGTCGTGCACCAGCCTGCCCACCTCGGCGGAGAGGTTCACGGAGCGCAGCACCGCGTAGGAAGCGCCGGCGTTAAGGCTCAGCGGCAGGTTCTCCCGGCGGTCGACGAACTTCATGCCCGAGCCGAGGTTGCGCACCGCCAGGCCCAGCGTCACCGGGGCGCCGCTCATCTTCTTCATCGCGCCCAGGTCGAAAGCCACCGCGGAAGCCTGGTAGCCGGCTATGCTGCTCGACAGCAGCTTGGCGCCGGCGCCCACGCTGAAAGAGCCGAAGCCGCGCGCCAGGGCCAGGCCCAGCGCCTTGTCGGAGGCCGAGAAACCGCCCGAGCGCTCGCCGCCCGCGCCGCGCCCCTCAAGGCCGCCGTGGTCCAGGCGGGTAACCGAGACGGCCGCATTGAACTTGCCGGCGGGAAAGGCCGCGGAGGCGAAATCGTAGCTGCCGCCCAGCGCCCAGGCCGAGTGCATCACCGAGAACTCGCGGCGGGCGTAGGCCAGGCCGCCGGGGTTGTAATAGATGGCGTTGCTGTCGTCGGCCAGAGCCGTGTAGGCCGATCCCATGGCCGAGGCGCGCGCGCCCGCGCCGATATTCAGGAAGTCCGCGCCGCTCTCCAGCGCCCGAGAGAGCTGCACCGAGGGAACGAGCAGGAACGCGGCCGCCAGCGCCAGCGCGTAGGGCCGCGACAGCCAGTAGATCAGGCCGTTCGCCAAGTCCTTTTTTGTCCCGCCGTCCAGGGCTTTCATAACTTTACCTTACCACCGCGAACTTCCCCGCCCGCTTGAGTTTGCCGCCGCCGCTCTGCACCTCCGCCTGATAGTAATACACGCCGCTGGGGAAAGAACCGCGCAGTTCCAGTTCATAAGCGCCGCCGGCGGCGGGGGCGCCGCTCACCGCGCCCTCGTAAGCCAGGCGGCCCGAGGCTGAATACACCTTTACCTGCAGTTTCTCGCCGGCCGCGGCCTCCACATGCAGCACCGGCACCGCGCCGCCCTTGGCGGGATTCGGAAAAACATAGACCTCGCCCAGCGCCGCGGCGGAGGCCGGAGCGGCGGGGACCGCCGCGGGGGCGGCTCCGGCCATTACCTGGTAGACGGAGAAGTGGCCGGTCTGCGCGCTCACGGTCTTGTCGGCCTTGGAGACTACCGAGGGCAGTATCTCCCAGTCGCCGGCCGCCGCGTTCCAGTAGGCCACCTGCAGGGCGTTCTCGTCGGCGCCCGTGGGCAGCAGTTCGGGGCGGTACGGCAGCGAGATCGTTACCGGCTTCCCGAAGACCGAGCCGTGGGGGCCGAATTCGAAAGCTTCCGAAACAGCCGCCAGCGAGCGGCCCTTGAGCCCCTTGGCGCGCTTGTCTTTCTCTCCCTCGCCCACCTCTTCGGCTTCCTCGGGGGCGGCGGTAAGCAGCAGTTCGGGATTACCCGTGAAAGCGCCCGCGGGGATGTCCACCTTGAGGCCGCCGGGGCCTTTGCGTTCGCCCGCGCGCTTCTCGAGCAAGGCGGTAAAGGTCTTTTTGCTGGAGAGGGCCCGGTTCATACTCTCGCCGGAGAAGGTCCTGCCGTCGGCCAGCTGGCCGGTCAGCTTCAGCGAGAACTCGCCGTCGGGGATTATCGCGGCCACGTCGGCGCGCATGAATTTAAGCATCAGGTAGGTGACCCCGGCCAGCCCGTCGAAGTCGGCGGTGTCGCCGCTCTGCACCTTGGCGACGAACTTGGGGTCGGGCGCTATCGGGGTCACGGGCTCGCCGTTCACGGCGGAGATCCTGACGGTGCCGGCCTGCACGGCGGCCGCGTCGGCCTCGGGCAGGCCGAGGACGACGGTAACCCACTTGCCGTTAGCGTCCTTGTTTATGGAGGTGGGCGTCATCTTGACGAAGGCCTTGGGCTCGGAGCGCAGCTTCGAGAAATAGATGGAGTCCACCGGGTCGTCTATATAGGAAAGGCCGCCGCCGATGGAGTACAGGTAATCCTGCGTGGACACGGCGGCGAGCGACACCAGGTTCTGCGGCAGGGCGTGCAGCGCCTGCCAGGCGCCCAGCGCGCCGTCGGCGGCTATGGGCGAGAAATAGACCGCGTTGGTAACGCCGCCGTCGAAGCCTCCCAGCACGTAGACGCTCTTGTCGGTGGCCACCATGCCGTAGAAGGCCAGGCTGGAAGGCAGCTGCGGCTGGGCCGTCCAGGCGCCCAGGGTGCCGTCGGCGTTGACGGACGCCGCGTAGACCGCGCGGGATACCCCGGCCGGCGGCAGGCCGCCGTCGCCGTACAGCCCGGCGGCGGTGAAGCCGCCGAGGGCGTAGAGCTTGCCGGCCTTGGCGAAAGTGCGGTGGCCGAACAGCACTGAGGGCAGCGCTGTTTCGGCGCGCCAGGCGCCCATGGAGCCGTCGGCGTTGATAGCCGCGGAGTAGACCAGGCTCACGGGGCCGACATTGCGGGCTATGCCGCCCGTCACGTAGATCCTGTTGTTGTAGACGGCGGCGGAATGGGCGTAGAGGCGCTGCGGCAGAGTCGTGCCGCGCAACCAGCCGGTCAGCGTGCCGTCGGGGTTGGCGCCGGAATAGTAGACGAGGTTGCGCTGGCCGGAATAATTGATGCCGCCCAGGATGTAGACGCGCTCGTTATGCACCGCCGAGGCGTGCAGGCCAAGGCCGAGCAGCTCGGGCATGGCGCTGGCGGGCTGCCAGGCCCCCAGCGTGCCGTCGGCATTCATCGTAGCGCAGTAGTAGACGTTATTGATATAGCCGGCGCCGGTCACGCTGCCCCGGTCGCTGACGCCGCCGGAGACGTAAATGCGGCCGCCCATGATGACGGCCGAGTGCGACAGCAGCGGCTGCGGCAGCGGGGTGGCGGGCTCGAACTGGGCGGCGGCGCAGAACGGCAGCAGCACAAGTGCCGCCGCCGCCAGTATCGCCTTGCCCGATCCGAACATATAGCCTCCTCGCTGAAAGCAAAAAAACCGAACAGGACAGCCCAGTAATGGACTTCCTCATTCGGTAGCCTGGCCGGCAAAATACACGCTTTCACTTTCGGCAGCCCGTCCGGCGTGTGGACCCTCGTCCCTTTGCCCCGCGGCTTTGCGCCCCCGGCCTTCAGGTCCGGGTTTGCTATTATCGTCGCTATGTTATAGCAGAGAAATCCAGAATTTTCAAGATTTATTTAATATCACTTGGTTACACTCGCGCGGCAGGGTAGTAGCGCTATTTACGGTTGTAGCGGCCGCTCCTCATAGAGTCGAAATAGGCGATTTCAGGGCCGGTCAGGAACCTGGGGGTAAGGCCCAGCCCCTCTATGCAGCCCAATATGTAGAACAGGGCGGCCAGCACCTCATTCTCCGCCTCGCCGCAGCGCCCGTCCAGGGCCTCCGGGCCGCAGTACAGGGCCTGGTCCGGGGAAAGCACTTTGGACAGAAGGAAACTCTTGCCGTACCTGGCCAGCAGCGCCGCGTTGGCCGGCGACAGGCCGGCGCCCCCCCCGGCCGGCCGGAAGGGCGGCAGCCCCAGGCCCGACTTTATCCGCTCGTTCACCCTGGCGTTCAGCTCCAGGGCGCCTTCCACCCCGGCGTGAGCCGCTACCAGGCCGTGGTTGGCCAGGAAGAAGACCTGCGGCGCTGCGGGCTGGGCCCGCTCGTTTATGGCGGCGCACAGCTGCGCCCCAGGCGCCTTATAGGGCAGGAACTCCGCGGTCGGGAACAATTCCCTGCCGAGCTTGTGCCCCTCGGCGCTCATGTTCAGTACATTGGCGTATACCGAATGGGTGTGTATGACCACGGTATTGAGCAGCGAATGGAAACCGGTCTCGATCGAAGGTTTGGCCGGCGGCTGGCCTTTTACAGGCAGCGCCTGGGAGAGGATAAAGTCGGAGAACTCCGCGTCCCCGCCCGAACCGGCGGCTATGCGGCGCTTTATGTTGCCGTAGTTGACCAGCGCCCAGCCGCGAGCAGGGGTAACGTCGCCCAGCCGCGAGCCTGAGGCTTTTACCAGCATGAGCTCCGCCCCGGTCTTCACCGAAACGTTGCCGCCGCCGCCCTGCGTCAGGTCCGGGCCGGCGCCCGCCCCGCGGGCGGCGCTGGCCAGCAGTTCGGGGGCTTTGCCCAGCGCGGGACCGTAATCCATTATTTCTTTGACCTCGGGTGCGCCTTCTCATACACCTCTTTCAGGCGCTCCAGGGAGACATGGGTATAGATCTCGGTGGTCTGCAGGTTCTTATGCCCCAGCATCTCCTGCACCGACTTCAGGTCGCAGCCGCGGTCCAGCAGGTGGGTGGCGAAGGAGTGGCGCACCGAATGCGGGTTCATCGGCCTGGCAAAACGGGCGCGCTTGGCCATCTTTTTGAAGATCAGGGCTATGCCCGCCCCGCTCAGGCGGGTATGCTTGTGATTGAGGAAGAGCGGCAGGCCGTGGGCCAGCGGCCGCGGACGGGTCTCCAGGTAGGCCTTGAGCGCCTCCAGCGCCCTGTCCCCCACCGGCACCAGGCGCTCCTTGGAACCCTTACCCATCACGCGGGCGAAACCAGAAAAAAAATCCACGTCGCCGATGTTCAGGCCGGCCGCCTCGGAACGGCGCAGCCCGCTGGAGTAGACCAGTTCGAACAGGGCGAAGTCGCGCAGGGCGAAATAATAGCCCTTCTCCCTGGCGTTGACCTCTTCGGGCCTGTTGAAATCCTGCAGCTTGCCCACCTCCCCCTCGGTAAGGAAACGCGGCAGGCGCTTTTCTTTCTTGGGGATAGTGATCAGGTCGAAGGGGTCGTTCTCGAGCCGGCCGGTCTCCTGCAGGTAGCGCAGGAAGGAGCGCACCGCCGAGATCTTGCGCAGCAGCGTGTTCCTGGAAACCTTGCGCTCGCTGATATGGGCGATATAGCCGCGCATGAGCAGGCGGTCGAGCGCCTTAGGGGTTTCGGCCCCGGCGGCGGCCGCGTAGGCGAGGAACTCGCCGAGGTCGAACTGGTAGGCCTTGACGGTGTTGCGCGAAAAGTTACGCTGCGCGCGCAGGTGCAGCAGGAACTGTTCCGCCAGGAGTTTCATGGCTAAATTTTAGCATTTGCCCGCGGGCTAGGCAGCCAGCGGCAGCGTGAAATAGAAAGTGGCGCCCTGGCCCTCGGGGCTCTCGGCCCAGACGCGTCCCCTGTGCTGCGCCACGAATTCCTTGACGATGGAAAGCCCCAGGCCCACGCCTTCGCGGGTCCCGTTCTCGTCGAGCTGCACAAAGCGCTCGAAGATCCTGGCCATATTCTCCTTGCTGATGCCGGGGCCGGTGTCGCGCACGCCCACCAGCGCGCTGTGGTCCGGGGTGAGCGCCCGCGCGGCGGCCACTATCACCTCGCCGCCGCGGGGCGTGGACTTGATGGCGTTGGAGACCAAATTGGTCACCACCTGCACTATGCGCCCGTGGTCGGCCAGCACCGTTACGTCGGGCCTGCAGCAGCGCAGCGTCAGCGTCACACCCTTGGTTTTGGCCCAGGGCAGCAGGCTGTCCACCGCCTCGTTCAGGATCGGGCTAAGCTGGACAGGCTCCGGGTGCACCGACATCTTGCCGGCCTTGAGCTTGGAGAAATCCAGTATGCCGCGTATCATCTCCGTCAGGCGGCGGCTGTTACGCAGACTTATAGTGAGGAAATTGGATTCGTCGGCGCTGAGCTTGGCGGCGGCGCTCTCCGTGAGGATCTCCAGCGCCGCGCTGATCGAGGACAGCGGGGACTGCAGGTCATGCGTCACGCGCGAGAGGAACTCGTCCTGCAGGCGCTGGGCCTCCTTGAACTTGGTCATGTCGGGCAGCGTCGCGTAAGCGCCTACCACGCGGCCCTGGTCGTCCTCCAGCAGGGCCATGGAGCGCCGCAGCGCGCCGCTAACCATCTCGTCGCCGGCCACGCTGACCTCGCCGGTGATGGGGTTGCCCGCCGAAAGGTCCATATCCTTGGAGATGGTCAGCATATGCTCGGCGGGATTCAAATGCTCGCTGATATGCTTGCCGACCACCTCGGAAAGCCTGTGGCCGGAGATCTGCTCGGCGGCGGGGTTCATCATCAGGATCTTGCCGTCCTTGTCCACTATCACCTTGCCCTCGGCCACGTGGGACAGCACGCTCTCGGTGCGGTTGCGGGTATTGAGGATCTCCTCCTTCTCGGCGGCCAGCGCCTTGGTGGCCTGGTCTATCTGCCTGTCCATGCCCTCGCGCAGCATCTTAAGGGTGTCCTCGTACATTTTAACTCGCTCGCGCGGATCTTTAACCGCGGATTCCACCAGCGTGGTCAGCAGCGCGCCAAGACTGGCCCCGGCCGCTCCGCCGCCGGCGCCGCCGCCCTGGCCGGTTCCCCGGCCGCCGCCGATGCCTGCACCCGAACCTTCACCCTGGCCGCCGCCCCGACCGGTTCCCCGGCCGCTGCCCGCGCCAGACCCTTCGCCCTGGCCGCCGCCCTGACCGGTTCCCCGGCCGCTGCCCGCGCCAGACCCTTCGCCCTGGCCGCGGCCTGCCCCGCCGCGGCCCGCCGGAGCGCCGGCGCCGCCGGCAGGCGAAGAGGGCGCCTGCGGGGGCGGCGCCGCGGGGAGCGGCGCTCTGGCCTGCCTTGCCGCGGGGGCGGGCGCTATGTCCGGAAATTGAGCCGCCGGCCGGGGACTCACCTTGGGGGCGGGATTAAGTACCGCCGGCCGGGGCTTTACTGCGGGGGGTTGCGCGGCTGCCGCCTGAGGCTCCCCCATGCTGCCTGCGTAGCCGCTCTCTTTCACATAGCGCACTTCCTCCGAACGTATATGGGTGACCCCCCTGCCCGACATGAAAGCCATGAAAGTACCGGCCGTCTGTCCCCTGGGCGAGGTCCCGAGGAATTCGCAGAGTGCCGCCACTTCTGAAGGCCTGATCCCGGGGTCAAAGATCACTCCGCGCACGCCGTGGGCCTTGAGCATCCCGTCGAGCCCGTGCGGGTCCCCTCCCGTAACCGGCAAGGCGCGCCCGTTGAACATCCAGGCGTCGTTGGTGAAAGAGACGGAAAGCTCCCCTCCGCCGCTGGCTTCCAGCACCTCCGCCAGCGAGGCGTAAGCACGGCCCAGCGACTCCATCACCACAGGGTGGCTGAGCGAATACAGCGCGGCGCTCTTGGCCGCCCTGGAGACCGCGGCCAGGAAATCGGCGCAAAGCTCCTCGTAAGGGATCCCGTACCTCTCCCGCCCGAGGTCCCTCCCTGCGCCCGCATAATCCTGGTCTATAGGGTTCATAAGGCTACCCCATCATTATCTTCAGCGCCTCGGCCATGGAGGTGCTGCCATTAGCTACCGCCGTCAGGGCCGACTGCCGCAGCGTGGTCATGCCTTCCTTTACGGCGAGTTCGCTGAGCATGTCCACGTTGAAATTGGAGGTTATCAGCTGGCGCATGGCGGAGCTTTCCACCGGCATCACCTCGAACAGGGCCTTGCGCCCCGAGTAGCCGCTCTGCGAGCAGTGGTGGCAGCCCGGCGCGTGCCAGACCTTCCTGAGCATTTCCTTCTCGGAGTCGCTGAGGAACCTCGCGTCATCCTCGGAAAGATGGCCGGGCCGCTTGCAATGCGGGCACAGCGTGCGCACCAGGCGCTGGGCGATGACCATCTTTACGCTGGCCGCCACCAGGAACGGCGCCACGCCCATATGGGTAAGGCGCACCACGGTGGCCGGCGCGCTGTTGGTGTGCAGCGTGGAGAAGACCAGGTGGCCGGTGATGGAGGCCTTGATGGAGATCTCGGCCGTTTCCAGGTCGCGGATCTCGCCTACCAGCATGATGTCCGGGTCCTGGCGCAGGAAGGCGCGCAGCGTGGACTCGAAGGTGAGGCCCACCGCCGGGATGATCTTCACCTGGTTGACGTGGGGCACCTCGTATTCCACAGGGTCCTCGGCCGTCATGATATTCACGTCGGGCTTGTTGAGCACGTTGATCATGGTGTAGAGCGTGGTGGTCTTGCCGCTGCCGGTGGGGCCGGTCACGAGGATCAGGCCGTGCGGGCTCTTCAGGGCCGCCTCCACGCAGCGGTGCTCGCGCTCCGTCAGCGCCAGGCTGCTCAGGTCGGAGTTGAGCTTGCTCTGGCCCAGCACGCGCATGACTATCTTCTCGCCCTTGATGCAGGGCAGCGTGCTGACGCGGAACTCTATCTTGTTGCCCTTGATATTGACCCGGAACTGGCCGTCCTGCGGGATGCGGCGCTCGGTTATGACCAGGCTGCTCATGATCTTTATGCGCGCGGTCACGCGGGGATGTATGGCGATGGGCAGGGTGGTCAGCTGCCGCAGCACGCCGTCCACCCGCACGCGCACGGACACCTTGTCTTCCTGCGGCTCCATATGTATGTCCGAGGCGCGCATCTCCACCGCCCGCACCAGGATCTTATTCACCATCCCTATCAGCGGCGAATCCTTCTCCAGGGCCTCTATGCCCATCACTTCCTTCGCCTCCTGCTTCTTCTCCGCGTCGGCGTCGATCAGTTCCAGTTCCTGGGCGTCCTCCTGCGTAAAGACTTCGTTCATCTCCGGCACTACTTCTTCGGGCTCCTGCGGCTCTGGCGCCGCTTCCGGCTCCGGCTCGGCCGCTGGGGCCGGTGGCTCGGGCAGTTCCGGCAGCGCCGGCAGTTCCGGCAGCGCGGCCGGCGCCTGCTTGGGCTCCGGCCGGCGGAGGGCCTCAGGCGGCAGCTCTACGGAAACGGGCCGGGGCGGCGGCGCCTCGAATTGCGGGGCCGCCTGCTCCTCCCCCTCTTCCGGCAGGCCGAAGCGCTCTATCTGCAGCACCGACTCGCCGGGCGGAGGCGGCTCCACGGCCTCGGCCGGCCGCTCCGGGGCCGGCGCGCGCCGGGGCGCGGGGACCGCTGGCTTCTGGCCTATGCCCAGCGCCTTGTTCACGCTCTCCAGTAATTTGGCGTTGGGCACCGGCTTGTCCAGGAAATCCGAGATGTTCATATTCAGCGTCTTCAAATGCTGGCGGTTGGCGGCGCCGGTGAACATGATGATGCGCATGTTCTTGAGTTCGTAATTGCTGCGCACCTCCTGTATCAGCTCGTAGCCGTTCATCTTGGGCATGTTGAAATCCACCAGCGCCAGGTCCGGCACGCTGGCGTTTATCATCTGCAGCGCCTCTTCGCCGTTCACCGCTTCTATGACGTTGAAGTGGTGAACGGTAAGCAAATGTTTTACCAGGTCGCGGTAATCCTTATTGTCGTCCACCACGATCACGGTATAGACTTTGGGTTTGGGTTTTACGGGCGCGGGCGGGAGTTCCGCCCTGGCCGGGGCCGCCGGAGCAGGCGGCGCGGTGACCTGCGCGGGCCTGGGCGCGACCGTAGCCCGGGAGGAGTTACCCCCGAACATCGCGTCCAATTGCGCGCCAAAATTCTCAGCGTCCAGCTTTTCCATAGCGTATCACCGCCCCTTCTACGCTACCCCCACCGCACAAACCCCGCTAGGCATAGTATACGGCGCGGCGGCCCGGCTTACCATTGCCGGTTTCCGCATTGTATTGACTTTTTTCCGCTTCGGGGAGTTTAGAGGGCGGTGCGGCGCCGGTGGCGCTTGCCGTTGCTGGCCGCGCGGTAGCGCGACGGCGCGGTTTTCTGGATCTTTTCGAACTGCCTGATGAAGGACTCCGCGTTGGCGTAGCCCAGTTTGGCCGAGATCTGCTTGATGGTGAGGCCGGAGGTATGCAGCAGTTTTTTCGCCTGCTCCATCTTTACCTTCAGCTTATAGTCGCTGAAGCCCATGCCGGTCCATTGGCGGAAGACGCGACTGAGATATTTCGGCGTCAGGAAAACGGCTTCGGCGGCGTCTTTCAGGGTTATCTTCTTGAAGCAGTTGCCCTCGATGAAACCGCGCACGTGCTCTATCTTGGCGGCCATGTCCATCTCGCCCGGGGCGGCCTCGCCGCCGGAGCGCGCCAGCTCTTTTTCGATGACGGCGCGGGCCGCGGCTATGGAAAAAGGCTTCTCTATGTAATTGTCGGCTTTGGCCGTCAGCGCGTGTATGGCGATGTCCTTGCTGCTATAGCCGGTCATGATGATCACCGGCTTCTCGGGAGCCAGCGCCTTGATCTTCTCCAGGGCGGCGATGCCGTCCATGCCGGGCAGGTAGACGTCCAGCAGCACGAGCGCGAAAGAGTTGGGTTTGCGCAGGCGGTCGAGGGCCTCTTCGCCGCTGGCGGCGCAGGTGACGTCGTACTCGCGGAACCACAGCGGGAAATCCTCCCTGAGGTCCTTATTATCGTCCACGAAAAGTATCTTTGCGCGCATAAACTACGCCCCTGCCCATATTCTATCAATAAAAAAGCCCGGGGCAGCCCGGGCTTTTTCTCCCAGCGAAGGTCAGGCCGGCTTCTGGCCGGTCAGCCTCTCGAGCTCCTCGGGGGAGGGCTGCTCGATGTTGCGGCACTTGGGGAAGCCGGAGCAGGCCAGGAAGTAGCCGCGGGCGCTCTTGCGGAGCAGCATCTCGTTCTTGCCGCACTTGGAGCAGGTCTTGCCGGTCTTGATCGGCGCGAAGTACTCCTGCTTGTTGCCTTCCTTGTCGAGCGGGATCTTGCCCTTGCACTTGGGGAAGCGAGAGCAGGAGAGGTACTTGCCGAAGCGGCTCTCGCGCTGCACCATCGGGCTCAGGCAGAGCGGGCACTTCTCGTTGGTTTTTATGACGTTAGGGCGGGACTTGGTCATGTCCTTCTCCGCCGTCGCCAGCGCCTCGGCGAAGGGCCCGTAGAACTCGCCCATGAACTTCACCCAGTCCATGTTGCCGTCGGCGATATCGTCTAGCTTGTCCTCGATGGAGGCCGTGTAGGAGATCTCCATGATCTCCTTGAAGAAGTCCTTGAGCTTCTCGGTCACCAGCGCGCCCAGGTCCGTGATGAGCAGCTTGCGGTCCTTCTCGCGGTTGATGTAGCCGCGGTCTATCACGTTCTTGATGATGACGGCGTACGTGGAGGGGCGGCCGATGCCGTGCTTTTCCAGCGTCTTGATGATGCTGGCCTCGTTGTAGTTGGGCGGCGGGGAGGTCTTGTGGGACTTGGTGGAGACGTCCTTGAGGATGACGACGTCGCCCTCCTTGAGGGGCGGCAGGGCGGCCGAGCCTTCCTCGTCCTCGCCGGCCACTTCCTCTTCCTTCTCCTCCATGTAGATCTTCAGGTAGCCTTCGAACTTCACCGTGCGGCCGCTGGTGCGCAGCACGGCGCGGCCTTTATCGTCGGAGAATTCCACGGAGAGCGAGTCGAAGATGGCCTCTTCCATCTGGCTGGCCATGAAGCGGCGCCAGATGAGGTCGTAGAGCTTGGCCTGGTCGGGGTTGAGGAACTTGGCCATCTCCTCCGGCCGCTTATAGGCGGACGTGGGGTGGATGGCCTCGTGGGCTTCCTGGGCGCCCTTTACCTTCTTGAGGTAGGTGGGCGGCTTGGCCGGGCAGAAATCCTTGCCGTAGATCTCGGCGATGAACTTGGCGGCCTCTTTCTGCATCTCGGCCGACACGTTGAACGAGTCGGTACGCATGTAGGTGATCAGACCGGAGCGGTCCCCGTCCATCTCCACGCCTTCGTAGAGGCTCTGGGCCACCTTCATGGTGCGGTCCGACGAGAAACCGAGCTTATTGTAGGCGTCCTGCTGCAGCGTGCTGGTGATGAACGGCGGCTTGGGCTTCTGCCGCACGGCCTTGGCGTCCACCTTGCTGACCGTCAGCTTTGAATTGCGCAGGTGGGTGCCGGCCTCCACGGTGTCTTCCAGCTTCTTGAAGACGGAGGTCTTGTAGCGGTAATCCTCGGCGAAGAGCTTGAGCAGGATGGTCTGCTCCACGGCGGCGCCTTCCCAGCGCACCAGCTTGGAGTCGAAATCCTTGTAGCCGCTCTTGTCGCCGGCGGGCATTTCCTTGGCGAGCCGGGTATAAAGCGTGTAATAGTCCTCTTCCTTGAAAGCGGCTATCTCCTTGGCGCGCTCGGCTATCAGGCGCACGGTGACGCTCTGCACGCGCCCGGCGGACAGGCCGCTCTTGATCTTGCTCCACAGGAGCGGGGAAAGTTTGTAGCCCACGATGCGGTCGATGATGCGGCGGCTCTGCTGCGCGTTGACCAGCGCCATGTCCAGGTCGCGCGGGCTCTTGAGGGATTCCTCTATGGCGCTCTTGGTGATCTCGTGGAAGCTGATGCGCTTGAACGGCACGTCCGCCTTGATGGCTTCGCGCAAATGCCAGCTGATGGCCTCGCCCTCGCGGTCAGGGTCGGTGGCCAGGTAGATGACGTCGGCGTTCTTGGCGATGGTGTTGAGCTCGGCGATGATCTTCTTCGCGCGCTCCACCAGCACGTATTTGGGCGTGAATCTGTCTTTCACGTCCACGCCCAGTTCGTCCTTGGGCAGGTCGCGCACGTGTCCGAAAGAGCTGCGCACCACGTAACTGGCGTCCAGGAAGCGGCCTATAGTTTTCTCCTTGGTCGGAGACTCGACTATGACGAGATGCCTCTTGGCGGTCTTTGAGGGTTTAACGGGTTTTTCAGTTTTTTCAGCCATAAATTAGATATCTATAATATTATATTTATTCCCTATAAGCAAAACCCCGCTCCGTTTTCCCCCATAATGCAGGGTGCTGTGCATGGATAGTTGCGGCCGCGCGGGGCCAGTTCCCGCGCGGTCGAGAAAGGGTTCAGACGGCGCGGCAGTAGCGGCCGTTGCGCGACAGCAGCAGCGAGGCCACCTCGAGCTCGAACAGCGCGGCGGCCGCGCGCTGCACCTGCCAGCCCAGCGCCGCCGTCACCTCGTCCGCGTTGAGCCCCTGCTCCCTGGCCGCTATCGCCGTAAAGGCCTCCAGCGCGTCGGGAGAGAGCTCCCGCAGGGCCGCCTCGGCCGGGCTTTGCGCGCCCTTCCCCCTCCCGGTCTTCAGGCCGAACACCCGGTCGGGCGGGAAGCGGGCGAGGATATCCTCCGCGTTCTCCGCCGGGTAGGCCCCGTTCTTGATATAGAAATTAGGCCCGCGGCTGACCGGGGAATCCACCGGCCCCGGCACAGCCAGCACCTCGCGGCCCTGCTCCGTCGCGAAACGCGCGGTGATCAGGGCCCCGGACTCGAAGCCGCCCTCCACCACCACGGTGGCCAGCGACAGCCCGGAGATTATCCTGTTGCGCCGCGGAAAATTAGCCGGCAGCGGCCCCTTGTCCAGCGGGAACTCGGAGACCAGGGCGCCGCCGCCCTCGACGATAGCTTCGGCCAGTTTAGCGTTCTCCTCCGGATAAACGCAGTTCAGCCCGGTGCCCAGCGCCGCCCAGGTGACGCCGCCCGCCTCCACGGCGGCGCGGTGCGCCGCGGTGTCTATGCCCCGGGCCAGGCCGCTGACCACGGCCGCCCCGGCCTGCGCCAGTTCCCGCGCCAGGCGGGCCGCGGTACGCAGGCCGTAAGCCGTGGCCTTGCGCGTGCCCACAATGGCGGCCGCCGGCAGCGGCCGCAGGCCGCCGCGCGAGTAGAGCACCAACGGCGGGTCGTAGATCTGTTTGAGAAGCTCCGGATAGCCCTCGTCGAGGGCGGTGTAGACCGCGACGCCGGCCTTTTCGGCGGCGCGCAGTTCCGCTTCGGGGTCGGCTTCGGCGGCCTGCGCGCGCAAGCGCTCCGCCGTCTCCAGCGAGAAACCGGCCTCGGCGGCCAGCTCCCGGGCCGGGCGCCGCAGCAGTTCAGCCGCGCCGCCGTATACGGCCAGGAGGTTCAGCAGCCAGTCCCCGCGGTGGCAGGCAAAAAAATTCAGCCTGACCCTCGCGAGCCTTTCCTCAGCGTCAGAGGTTCCCATCCTCCGCCCCCCCTCCGCCCGGCCAGCCGGGACGGTTTACTTCTTCTTGACTATGAAGCCCTTGGTGATGGCCGTCACGGCCTCCACGACGCGGGCTTTCACTTCCGAGCCGTCCACGCTGACGACCTCGGCCAGGCCGGCCGGCTGAACTTCCAGCCCCAGTTCCTTGCCGGTCTTGTCGTAGGCCATGGCGCCCTTCAGGTAAACGGCCAGGTAATCCCCCGGCTTTACCGGGTCGGAGCCGCTCATCGCTATCTGCAGCATCTCGCCGGACACGGCCATGGACTCATCCAGGAAATCGTCGTCGTTCTTCATTTTGGCCGTTATCACGCCGTCCTCGCGCCAGCCTTCGGGCACTATCTTCACTCCGCTGGCCCATTCTTTATGGTGCTCCGGCATCTCCTCGGAAAGCTGGTCGTCGGAGTCCTTGAACAGTTCATCGGACCTGGCCGGGGCGGGCCGGGGCGCGGCGGCAGCGGTCACTGCGGGCTGAGCCGCTTCGGAAACCGAAACCCCGGGCTCCCTGAAAGTATCGGAGCCGGAGATAGCCGCCGGCTTCAGCACCGGCCTGACCTCCTCGGTGATATCTGGGATCACCAACTCCTCCATGGGATAAATGCGGTCCGGGTTCTCCACGGTCTGCAGGTTGGCGTTGTAGATCTTGCCCCATTTGTAAGGGTCCTGGTAGTATCTACCCGAAAGGTCCCAGAGCGTGTCGCCGCCGGAGACTTTATGCGTTTTCCCGGCCTGCAGCCCGGCGGGCGCGGCGGGCGCGGCGACAGCCACAGTTTTGACCGGGGCGGCGGGCTTCGGGGCCGGCGCGGGGGCGGCCACCGTCCTGACCGGGGCGGCGGGCTTCGGGGCGGGCGCGGGGGCGGGTGCCGCCGGGGCCGCGGCAGGCTTCGGCGCCGGCGCGGCGGCCGGGGCCGCGAGCTGCTGTTTCAATTTTGACATCGGCTTTACATTGCCGGGCGCGATCACCGGGATTATCTCCGCCGCAACCGGGGGAGTGGAGGGCTGTATCTCCGTGACTGACGGAGTAGTAACCTTGATCCCCGGTTCCGCCGGAACCTTGATGTCCAGCAGGGGCTGCTGGGCGCAGAGCCCGGCGGGAACAAGGCAGAATAACGCCGCGAAGACTGTCTTTTTCATATGCCTCCAGTTAAATGGCGGCGGCCGGCACGGCCGCCTTATCGAGCATCCTGTACTGCACCGCCTCTACTATATCCTCTTTCCTGATGTCCCGCGAACCTTCCAGGTCCGCGATGGTGCGGGAGATCCTGAGTATCTTGTCCAGGGAGCGGGCCGAGAACCCCAGCCTGTTCATGGCCGTTTCCAGCACCGCCGAGGCTCCCGGCGGCAGGGCGCAATGCCTGCGCAGTTCGGCCCCGGCCATGAAAGCGTTGGCCTTTTCCCGGCCGAAGCGGGCGCGCTGCAGCCGCCTGGCCGCCAGCACCCTGGCGGCTATTTCTTCGCTGCTTTCCCCCGAAGGCAGGCCGGCCCAGTCGGAGTATTTCACGGCGGAAAGCTGCACCTGCAGGTCGATGCGGTCGAGTATGGGGCCGGAAACCTTGGCGCGGTAGCGCTGCACCTGTACCGGGGTGCAGGCACATTCCCTGGCCTGGTGGCCGAGGTAGCCGCAGGGGCAGGGATTCATGGCCGCCACCAGCAGGAAGCGGGCCGGGTAACACACGCTCTCCCTGACGCGGGCCACGGTGACCGTGCAGGCCTCCAGCGGCTCGCGCAGGGCCTCTATGGCCTGGCGGGAGAACTCGGGAAACTCGTCGAGGAAGAGCACGCCGTTATGGGCCAGCGAAACCTCTCCGGGCCGCGGGCTGGAGCCGCCGCCTATCAGCGCGGCGTCCGAGATGGTATGGTGCGGGTCCCTGAACGGGCGGTTGGTCAGCAGGGCGCCGGCCCTGGCCAGGCCGCTGACCGAATAAAGCTTGGTGGTCTCCAGCGACTCGTCCGGCGTCATCGGCGGCAGCAGCGCGCCGAAACGGCGCGCCAGCATGCTCTTGCCGGCGCCGGGCGGGCCGACCAGAATTATATTATGCGACCCGGCTGCGGCTATCTCCATGGCTCGCTTGGCGAAGGCCTGACCTTTCACTTCGGAGAAATCCGGATAAACGGCCGTGGCTCCCTGCGAGGCGGGCGCAGGGGCGCAGGGGCGCAACTCGCCTTCCCCGCGCACCCAGGCGGCGGCTTCTTTCAGGCTGGCCGCGGCCAGGCAGTCCACGCCTGAAACCGCGGCTTCGGCGGCGTTGCCCTCCGGCACCACGGCGGCCGCGCCGCGGTCCTTGAGGGCCAGCAGCATGGGCAGCACGCCGGCCACCGGCCGCAGCCGGCCGTCCAGCGCCAGTTCGCCGATAAAGAAAGTTTCCTTGAGGCGGGCCGGGGGCTGTTCCCCCAGCCGGCCGGTGGCGGCGATCACGCCCAGCGCTATGGGCAGGTCGAAATGCGTGCCGGCCTTGCGGATCTCCGCGGGAGCCAGGTTGACCGTGATGCGCCTGGAAGGAAAATCGTAGCCGGAATTGCGCACGGCCGCCACGACGCGGTCCTTGGCCTCCTTGACCGCGGCGTCGGGCAGGCCCACCACGGTATAGGAAGGCAGGCCGGAGGCGATATACACCTCCGCGCTGACCTCCTTACCGTCTATGCCCTTGAGGCACAGTGTGCGCAGTGTCGACAGCATGAATTTAGTATAGCAGGCCAACCCGACAACGGTCTGTCGGGTTGCCGGCTCCTTATTTGGCCAGGCGGCAGACGTCCTTGGCGCGCGGGGAGGCGCCGGCGGCCTTGACCACGCGGGCTACGGCGCAGTCGCCGCCTTCGCCGCAGTAGCGCTCCACCTCGGCGCGGCCGATATATTCCTCGCGGTGGCCGATGACCAGATTGGATCGCGGGTCGCGTATCTCCGCGCCCTGGCGGTAGCAGTCCAGTTTGGAGCCGGTCTCCAGGCCGGAATCCTGGCCGGCGTTGAGGTAAAGTTCCTCGCCGTAGGCGTCGGCTATCATGCAGCTCCAGGCCTTCTTGTTGAGCTGGCTGGCGATATTGGTTACGAACTGCACCAGCGCGGCGCGCAGCGCCTCGCCCTCCAGCGTCTCGTCGTAACCGCCCTTGGTGCCCATGCCCAGGAACGAGGCCTTGGTGCTCTTGGCCCGGCCCTTGCCGGAGTCGGCCATGATCACCTGGCCGCTCTGCACGTCTATCAGGCGCAGGTCCACGGTCACCTCGGCGAGCTGCCGCTTGGACTGGGTCAGCAGGTAGTCGGAGCCCTCTTTCTTCACGCCGAACTGCGAGACCGAACCGACCACGATGGCTTCCAGGCCCATCACCTGGCCGAGCTTGGCCACGGTAGCCGGGTCGGTCATGCCCTGCGACTGGAACTTCTGTTCCTCCATCACCTTGCTCAGGCGGTCGCGCTCCACCACTATGAATTTGCCGGACTTCACAAGCTCGGTGACGAGGATGTCGGAGGCGGCGCCGCCGAGGCGGCCCTGGCCGTAGGCCGACTTGTTCTCGAATTCCACCACGCCGACGCGGCGCTTCGGGCCGGTCAGCGAGGACTGCACCTTTTCGGTGACGTCCACGCTGAGCGCCTGCTGCTGCTTGACGGAGCGCGAAGGCGCGCAGCCAGCCGTAACGATGATGGCGACGATAAATGCGGTTTTCTTCATATTCCCCTCCCTGGTTTTCTACTGCCTGCGCGGCAGGCCGTCCAGCGCGTTCCAGGCCGCGGCTTCAGCCTCTTTCTTCAGCGGCGCCTTCAGCAGGTTCTGCACCAGCTTCAGCGCCAGCTGTTCGACGAACGCGGCCTTGGCCTCGTCCTTGTCGGTGTAGATCTTCAGGTCCCGCCCTGTGCCGGACGCCTCGTAGAGCGTCTCGCCGCTGGCCGCGGACAGCACCTTCACGTCCAGCGCAACGTTCTTGCGCACGATGAAACCCAGATTCTGAAAAGTGAAATCCCTGACATCCCCGTAGCACAGCAGGTCCGTGCCCAGCGCCTTACCTATCTCCTCAGGCTTCACGGCCGGCAGCTGCCCGCCCTCCGAGACTCCCAGCCCGGTCAGCGCGGCGTCCACAGCCTCGAAAGGCAGCGTGGCGTAGCCCCGCCGCTGGAAACCCTCCGCCGCCAGCTTGCGCATAACGTCGGCCGCGCTCAGGTCGGTGCTCTGATTGTCGAAGGGCAGCACCGCCACCCTGGGGTCGGCGAGCTCGCGCAGAGCCGGGGATACGAGCAGGACCGACTTGCCGGCGCAGCCGCAGGCCAGGGCCGCCAGGCCCGCGCAGAGCAGGGGCGCGGCTTTACGCATCAGCGCGCCAGGGAGAAGGCCATCTCCTGGGGGCTCACAGCGTCCAGCTCCAGGCCTATCGAGTCGCCCCGCAGCACCGTGCTGGCCAGCTCCTGCGTGTCGGCGCGCAGCGGCACGGCGGTAAAGACCGCCTTGCCCGAAGTATAGCTTTCGAGGCGCAGGGCGGAGAAATCGCCGCGCTGCAGCTGCGCCTTGAGTTTTTCCAGCAGCTCCAGGCCGTCGAGGCCGGAGACGCTGATGCGCAGCGGCGCGTCCGTTTTGGAAAGGCGCGCGAACCTTGAGGCGGCGTCCTGGGCAAGCTGCTCGCCCGCCGCGGCCAGGGCCTTCGAGAAAGAGGCGGCCTCGGAGGACTCCACCGCGCTGGCCTGGGCGGACAGGGCCAGCAGCTCGGCGCCGGTGCGGGCGTCGTAGATCTTCAGCGAGGCGTCGGCCCGCGCCGGGTAGAAGCCGGTGTCCAGGCCGCCGCCGGCGGCGGCGACCGAGGCCTGGGCCGAGAAGAGCAGGCCGGCGCCGGCCGCGGCGGCGGCTTCGGCCAGCGGGGCGTCGGGCCCGGCCAGCAGGGCCGCGTCGGCGGCGAAAGCGTAATCTTTGAAAGCCACCTTGGAGCGGCGGGAGAAAGCCTCGCGGAAAGCGGCGCCGAAAACCTTGTCGGCCGGACCGCGCTGCACGAAGGCCGCCGCGGGGACGGAGGCGCCGGGACCGGCGAGGTTGAGGCCGCGCAGCGCCGAGGCTATGCGGTCGTGGTACAGCCAGACGCGCACCGAGGCGCGGTACGCGGCCCCGTCCTGGCCCTCGGAGAGCACCTTGCGCTTGGCCACGTAGAACTGGGGCGTCTTGAGCAGGCCGGCCTCCAGGGCGGCGTAGCCCTCCGCCCGGGCCGTCTCGTCCATGAAGAGCTCGGCCACGCGGCGCAGCGCGGAGCGCTCGGCGTCCAGCGCGGCGGCCTCGCCGGAGGCGCCGATATTGCGCGGGTCGAACGGAGCGGAGCCCTCGCTGAGCAGCGGCTCGGGCGCGGCGCGGAAAGTGCCGGGGACCGGCGGGGTGGCGCAGGCCGACAGGAGCATGACGAGCGGCAGTATTCTGACGAGAGTCTTCATTAGTTCCCCCTGCTCAGGCTTCTTTGCGGGTCTTGTCCACGGGCAGCGCGAAGCAGAACCGGCAGCCCTTGCCGGGCTTGGATTCCACCCAGATCTTGCCGCCGTGCTTCTCTACCACCGATTTGGAGATGGCCAGGCCCAGGCCGGTGCCGGGCACCTGGTTGAGGCTGGTCCTGCCGCGGTAAAACTTGTCGAACACCAGTTTCTGCTCCTCGGCCGGGATACCGGGGCCGTTGTCCTCTACGCAGATGACCACGGCCTCGCCCTTGTCCGTGCCGGTCACCTTCACGTGCGCGCCGCGGCCGGCGTACTTGATGGCGTTGATGACCAGGTTGTCTATCACCTGGGTGATCCAGCGCGTGTCCGCCTTCACGTGCGGCAGATCTTTGGCCTCGTTGACCAGTTCCACGTTGTTCTCGCGGGCCTTGAGCAGCATCATCGAGATGGAGTTGCGCACCATCTCGGAGAGGTCCACCTTCTGGAACTCCATCTCCACCTTGCCGTTGAGCCGCGACAGGTCCAGCAGATTATTGATGAGGCTGCTGAGCCGGTTGACGCTCTGGTCCGTGACGCTGAGGAAATTGGTCTGCTGCTCGTTGAGCGGCCCCACCTCGCCGCTGAGGATGACGGAGACGAAGCCCTTGATGGTGGTCAGCGGCGTCTTGAGCTCGTGGCTGACGGTGGCCAGGAACTCGTCCTTCATCTTGTTGAGCTGAGCCAGCTCCTGCGCGGTCTTGGAGAGGTTGTCGTAGAGGGTGAACATCTCTATGATGATGGCCAGCTCGTCCGCGATTATGGAGAGGAACTCCAGCTGGTCGGGAGTGAAGAAATCCTTGCGGCGGCTGCCCACGCGCATCACGCCGATGATGCGGTCGTGCAGCGAGATCGGCACTATCATCAGCGAGTGGATCTCCCAGAGCTTGGCGTAGCGGGCGAGCACGTCGGGGTCGTCCTGGGCGTCCTCGGTGATGAACGGCTTGCGGCTGAGGAACGTGCGGACCGAGGCGCTGGCCTGGTTGCCCAGCGGGATGCTGTAGAGCATGCGGTCCTCGTCGGGTATGCCGTAGGCGCCGGGGCTGACCACCAGCTCGCCCTTGCTCTCGTCGAACAGCAGCGTGGCCACCACGTCGGCCTCCATCATCTTGGCGACGATGTTGAGGATGGCGGCGCAGCCGCCCTGCGCGTCCTTCTCTGGCCCGGTCACCTTGGTGACCACCTCGTAGAGGGCCTTGCGCTCCCTGGCGCGCTGGATCAGGCGCGAGCCGGCCACGTCCAGCTCTTTTACCATCGCGTCCACCTCCTGCTTGAGGTGGTCGGATTCCTTCTTCAGCGCGAAGACGCGGTCCGAGACCTTGGAAATGGAGGAGAGCTGCGAGGCCACGAAGCGCAGGTAGGGCTGCGCCGCGTCGAAAGCCGCGGGCGTGGGGGCGCCGAGCAGGATCAGCCTGTCGGGCGCGCCGGCCGCCGGCCGGAACGGGCAGATCAGCGCGGAGCGGATGTCGAAGATGGAGAACAGCTCGGCGACGCCCTGGTAGTCGCCGGCGCGGGCGTCGTCGAAGCGCAGCAGCTCGCTGTCGGCGAGGCTGCGGTCGAAGGCGCTCCACTTGTAGGAGGTGAGCAGCTTGGGCTCGGCCTTGAAATGCTTGAGGTAGTTGACCAGGCGCCATTGCCCGTCCCCTTTCTCGAAGACCAGCAGGCAGCTGTCGGGAAAGACCTTGTGCAGCTTGATGAGGTAGTAGTTGGCGATATCCCCGTAATGCTCCGGCTGCTCCGGCGCGTAGGCCCGCTCCATGGTGTCCCGGGTGAACGAGGTGAAGTCGTGCAGCGCCCGCTGCGAGGCGCGCAGGGAGCTCTCCATGGGCAGCACGTCCCGGAACTTGAGGTACCAGTAGGCGCCGAAAGCGCCGGTAGCGCCCAATATGCCCGCTCCTACGAGTTCGCTGAGCATCGTTTACACCAGGTCCATGAGAATTTTGGCATAAGCCGCCTTCGACTTGATCTTGTCGGCGTAGAGCCACGCCCCTTTCACCAGGAAGCTGTCGAGGATCTTGAACGTGATATGGCGGAACTCCGCCTCCTGCGCCCCGAGCGCGGAACTGGGCTGCGGGCCGAGCACGATGACGCCGTTGACGTTCTTGTCGCTGGCGAAATTGCCTATCTTGAACGGTATGCCGTAGAGCTCGTCGGAGTTGTACTCCTCCATGAAGACCTGGCTCCACTCGGTATTGAGCCCCAGTTCCTTGGCCCGCTCGTGCAGGGTGAACAGCGCGAAGTCCGCCTCGCGCTTCATGCCCTTGGGATAGAAAACGCCCCATTTGAACCAGGCCGAATCTATCTGGGACGGGTGCCAGGAGGAGGCGTGGTGCGCGTCCTCCTCGGTAACGGCCCCGGCCACCGGGGTCTCCGTCTGCCCCAGCAGCATCTCCAGCAGCTGGGCGTGCGTGGAGTTGTTCATGGCGTTCACCACGAACTTCTCCAGTTTCTTCACCGATTCCAGCGTCTTGGCCACCTCGTTGAAGGGCGTGGCCGCCGAGGCGAAGAGGGTATTCATCTCCTCTTCGGAGAGCTTGATGTCGCGGCCCTGCAGCAGCTGGTTGAGGATGGCCTTATAGGCCTGCGAGGCCGGCGTCTTGAGGTCCACCATCCAGCCCTGGCTGAACTCGAAGCCGATGGCCTCCTCCAGCCCGGACAGGGACTTGGGCGGGAAGACGGAGGTCACTACGATCTGCTTGTTCTGCGCCACGAAGTCGTTGAGCCACTTGGAGATGTACTTCTTGTTGGACTCGGAGACCATCAGCATGTGCACGTCGTCGATGATCAGCACCTTCACCTTGGAGAACAGGCTCTCCAGGCGCTCCATGCCGCCTTCCTTGATGGCCATCTCCACGCCCTTGGACAGCTTTATGCCGTCGGTGACGAAGATGTTGCTCTGGCCTATCGAGGCCGAGAGGCCGTAGGAGATGGAGTTGACGAAATGCGTCTTGCCGGTGCCGGGGCCGCCGAACACCAGCAGCGGGTTGTAGATCACGCCCGGGTTCTCCACTACTGCCATGGCTGCGGCGTGGGCGAACCGGTTGTGGGAACCGGCTATCAGCGTCTGGAAGCTGTAGGTCGGGATCAGCGGCAGTTCCATGGACCACTTGGCCTTGATGCGCGCCGATGCGGACGGCGCGGCTGCGGCCGGTACGGCGGAGGACGGCGAACCGGCCTGGACCGGCGCGGGCTCCTCCTTCCTGGTCCTGGTGGAGATGGATGGCACGCCGGAGCCGGGTCTGCCGGCGGGAGGCTGCGCGGGCTGGGGCGGCTCGGCCGGACGCGGCGCGGGCTGCGGCGCCGGGGCGGGGGCCGGCGCGGGCCGGGGCTGCTCCACGGGCCTCGGCGGCTCGGCCGGACGCGGCGCGGGCTGCGGCGCCGGGGCGGGGGCCGGTTCGGTCTTGAGCTTGGGCTTCGGCGCGTCGAAAGGAGCGGGCTCGTCGGCGAAAGGTTCTTCCTCGACCGGGGCCGGGCCGCTCAGTTCGGCGGTCACGGACTTCAGCTTCTTCATCGTATCCATCTCCAGCTTGGAGAGGTAGATGAGGAAGTCGAATTCCCCGCTGGTCTTCTCGGGACGCGAGCAAAGGCTGCCGAGTTTCTTGACGATCAGGAAGATGTCCTTCATCTCCCCTTTTATCAGCAGTTTGTGCCGGCTCGGATTTTTATCCGTGGGGGCCGGGGCCACGTCCCATTTTTTCAGCATAATTTCTGTGCGTCTTCAGCGAAGTATCAGGTCGGCCACCAGGTCCAGCGCGGCCGAATGGCTGAACGTGGAGGAGTCGTAATAGCGGAAGAAGCCGCCCGAGGTGCCGAAGGCGTTCTCGATCTCGTAGACCTTTTCCTGGGGCACGCTGCCCAGGCAGATCAGGCCCTGCGCGCCGGCGTCGGTCACGGTCTGCAGGACGTAGTTCGGATTCACGTCGGGCTCGCACTCCTTCACTGAGGCGCGCTTAATGAACATCGGCTTGGCGGCGGACTTGAGGCAGATGGCGTCCAGTTCGGCCAGCGCGGTGGCGCAGAGCGCCTTGTCGTCGGGGCCGTAGAGGAACGCCAGCGTGCGCAGGCGCTCGGCGGGGATGCCTTCGGGGGCCTGCTTGGCGGCCAGTTCCGCCAGGTCGCCGGCTTGCGCGCGGGAAGTGTTGGAAGGGGCGGCCTGGTAGACCATCGTCCTGTCCCCGTCGGAGTCGCCGCCGGGGGGAGGCGCCACCAGCGTCTCTTCGCCGCCCTCGCTCCCGACGCCCAGTTCCAGGCCGGCTCCGCCGGGCATGGCCGCGGCCGGCTCCTGCGGAGGCTGGCCCACGCTGAGTTCCAGCCCCACGCCGCCGGGGATGGTCTGGTCCGCGCCCTCCGGCTGCGGCTGCGCGCCGGAGAGGTCCAGGGAAGGAGAAAGTTCTATGCCGCCGGCCGCGGGCGGCTGGCCGCCAAGCTCCAGCACGGGTTCGGCGGAGGCGCTTCCAACCGCGGGCTCAGTCCCGAAGGCGGGCTCCTGCGCCGGCGCGGCCGCAGCTTCGGCCGTGGTTTCAAATTTAAACGCTTCGACTTCAGGCTGCGCGGGAAGTTCCCCTGCCGGTTCCAGGCGCAGGGTTTCTCCGCCATCCTGGTCCGCGGGCATGGCCGCCGAGGGTTCGAGGTTCAGGCCGCCGCCCGCATCCCGCGGCTGAGGCATTTCCAGGGAGGGCTCCAGGTTCAGGCCGCCGGTCTCCGGTGCCGGGGACGTTTCCGCGGAAGGTTCGAGGTTCAGCCCGGCGTTGGCCGAGGGTTCCAGGTCGAGTCCCCCGCCCTGCGGCTGCGGCTCGCTCCCGGGGGCCGGGGAATCTATGGCGAAAGCGTCGAAAGGGCTGGGCTCCTGCGCGGGCGCGGGATCCTGCGGCAGTCCGTCGTTCATGTCTTCGGTTTTTTTCTCGTCCATCATCTCCCCCGCCTGTTCGGGCTGCTGCTCGGCCGCGTCCAATCCCTGTATGGATACGGCGGGTTCCTGCTCTATGGCCTGCACCGCTTCCGGTATGACGCCGGCCTCGGGCAGCGGCTGGGCCGGCTTTTCCTGTATGGAACCGTCCCCGGACAGCTGCAGCAGCGCGTCGATGTCGGGGATGCCGAAATCGCGGGTATTCTCATAGGCCGGCAGCGAGGCCTGGTCGGCGCGTTCCGGTTCGGCGGCAGCCTGGAGGGAAGCTTCCGGAGCGGAGGCGGGCGCGGTCTCGGGCTGAGGTTCAAAAGAGATCCCGGCCTCGGGCGCCTCCGGCTCGAATGCGGGAACGGGCTGCTGCTGCTCTTCGGAACCGGGACCGTACATAAAATCTCCGAGGCTCTGCGGGGCCAGGGGTTCGGGCGCCGGCGAGCCTTCCCCGAGGCCGTTAAAAGCCTCGAGCACCACGGTCTTCTCGGCGTCGAAAGAAGGGACGGGCTCCGCCTCCGGCTGCTGAACCGGCGCCGGCCCGGGCGGGACGGCCCCGGCGGCCGCCGGCGTCTCGGGAAGAACTGCCGCGGGCTCCGGAGTTACCGGTTCGGCAGGCCGCGGCGCGGCGGCCTCTTCGGCCGCGGGCGTCTCGGAAAAAACGGCATCAGGTTCCGGGGTTACCGGTTCGGCGGCGGCCTGCGGCGCCGGGGTATCGGCGGCGGGCTGTTCTCTCCTCGGAAGTTCCATGGGCTGCATCTCGGGCATCTTGATCCCGTCCAGGATGGACGGCATTTTGTTAAGCAGGCCGTTGAGATCGGAGAGGATCTCGTCTATAGATTCTTTTTTCTTGTCCGGTTTCCCTTCCATAAGTCCGCCCCCAGACCGATCATATATATACGCGATTTACTTTTTAATTATAGCAAGTTGTTTGCGCAACATTAAGGCCCTTTTAGCGCTATCGGCCGAACCGGGAGAGAACCGGTCCCGCGAGGCCGAAACCAGCAGCCTTTCAGCCTCGGGGGCGGCCGAATAGGCCAGGCAGGCTATGGCCTCCAGTTTCACCTCCGGGTCGGCGCCGGAAACGGCGCCGGCCAGGTAGGCGTGCCCCTCGGCGGCGCCCAGGCGCGACAGGGCACAGGCGGCGTACAGCTTATACCTGCGCACCGGTTCGTATTTCAGCGCGTCGCCCAGGCCCCGCTCGTAGGACCTGTCCCCGGCCATGGCGGCCAGGAAATAGC
>Ga0154401_108_pt4 | contig 27958 bp, 20 predicted proteins | sample RifGroB2_FD_115905 | JGI IMG/M metagenome (GOLD analysis project Ga0154401, IMG submission 115905) | Elusimicrobia bacterium GWB2_63_16
CGCGCCGTGGACGCCTCCGCCGACTGGAGCCACACCGTGTCCGTAGCGCAGACCATAGCGGAAGAAGTCGCTTTCAAAGGCCCGGTGGAAATGGGCATCTCCGAGACCGGCAGCCGCGTGGTGCTGCTCAGTTCTTCCGAGCAGGTCAGGGGCGGCGCTCTGCCGCTGAAGAAGGGCGACGTGGTGCTGATCACCGGCGGGGCCCGCGGCGTTACCGCCGAGGCCGCCGCGGCGCTGGCCGCAGCCTGTTCCCCCGCGCTGGCCATACTGGGCCGCAGCCCGCTGCCAGCCGCAGAGGAAGCCTGGCTGGCAGCCTGCGCCACCGAGGGCGACATAAAGAGAACCCTGATAGCCCGCAACCCGGGCCTGGCCCCCAAGGCCGCCGGCGAGCAGTGCCGGGCCATCCTTGCCGCCCGTGAGATCCGCGCGCAGCTCAACCGCTTCGAGGCGGCCGGTTCGCGCGCCGCCTACTACCAGGCCGACATCCGCGACCCGCAGGCCGTAAAAGCCGCGCTGGCCAGGATCAACAAGGAACTTGGGCCGGTGCGCGGCCTGGTGCACGGGGCCGGCGTACTGGCCGACAAGTTCATCCTCGACAAGACCGCCGAGCAGTTCGACTCGGTCTTCGACACCAAGGTAGGCGGCCTGCGCGCCCTGCTGTCCGCGCTGGACCTGGGCTCGCTCAAGGTGCTGGCGCTCTACTCCTCCTCCACCGCGCGTTTCGGCCGCACCGGCCAGTGCGACTACGCGATGGCCAACGAAGTGCTGAACAAGGCCGCGCGCCTGGCCGCGCGGCGCCTGCCCGACTGCCGAGTGGTCTCCTTCAATTGGGGCCCCTGGGACGGCGGCATGGTCAACGACGGCCTGAAGGCGCTGTTCGCCAAAGAAGGCGTAGGCGTGATAGGCCTGGCCGAAGGCGGCAAATTCCTCGTCGACGAGCTGTCCTCCGGCAGCCCTGCCGTGGAAGTGGTGGTAGTGGCCCGCCCCGCCGGAGCGGCCCCCGCCCTGCCGCCCGCCCCCGGCGCGGCGCACGGCGTTAAGATCGAGGTTTCCGCCCAGGATTTCCCGGTACTGCGGTCGCACGTCATTAACGGCAAGGCCGTGGTACCCACGGCCGTCATCACCGAATGGCTGGCCCACGCCGCGCTGCACGAGAACCCGGGCCTGCTCTTCCACGGCTTCAATAACCTCAAAATTTACAAGGGCATCATTCTCGCCGACGGCGCCCGAGCCGTGACGGCCTCCGCGGGCAAAGCCGCCAAGCGGGACGGCCTCTTCGCGGTGGCGGCCGAGCTCCGCGGGCCCGGCGGCGAGCTGCACGCAGGCGCCGAGATCCTGCTCGCCTCCAGCCTGCCGCGCGCCGCCGCCCCCCGCCCCGAGTTCGCGCTCAAGCCTTACCCGCGCGCGGTGGAGAAAGCCTACTCCGAGATCCTTTTCCACGGCGAGGACATGCGCTTCATCCGCGCCGTAGCCGGCGTCTCGCCCGAGGGCATAGCGCTCGACGCCGCGGCCTCGCTGCCGCCGGCCTCCTGGATGCGCAGCCCGCTGCGCGACCGCTGGATTGCCGACCCGGCCGCCCTGGACGCCGCCTTCCAGGGCCTGATACTCTGGACCTTCGAGAACTCCGGCGCCTGCTCGCTGCCCAACTCGGCGGCTTCGTACCGCCAGTTCGCCTCCCGTTTCCCCGAAGCCGGGGTGCGGATAGTGGCGCGCGTCACGGCCTCGGCCGAGCACAGCGCGCGCGCCGACATAGATTTTATGGACGGCAAAGGAAATCTGGTGGCCCGCATGGAGGGCTACGAATGCACGGTGGACAAGTCGCTTAACGGCGCTTTCCGCAAGACAGCGACAGCCTATTGATGAACGAAACGCAGCCGATAGCCATAGTGGGCGCCGGCGGAGTCTTCCCCGGCGCACCCGACCTCGACGCCTTCTGGAAAAACATTTCCGGCGGCGTCTGCTCGTCCAAAGACGTGCCGGCCGGGCGCTGGGCGCTGCCGGGCCGCGAGGCCTTCGACCCGCAGAAAGGCGCCCCTGACAAGGTCTATTCAGTCAAGGCCTGCTTCGTAGAGGATTTTAAGCCGGACTTCGCCGGCCTGGACCTGCGCGAGACTTTCCTCCAGAGGCTGGACCCGGTTTTCCACCTGGCCCTGCACGCGGCCCGGCAGGCCTTCTTCGACGCCCGGCCGGAAAAGATAGACCGCGCCCGCACCGGAGTGATCATCGGCAACATCGTGCTGCCCACCGACGCCGCCTCCGCCCTTTCGCGCGAGCTGCTGCTGCCGGCCTTCGAGACCGCCGCCTTCGGCTCCGCCCTTACCCGGTTCAATTCCAAGACCGATCCGCTCAACCGCCGGGCCGCCGGCCTGCCGGGCGGCGTCATAGCCCGCGCGCTGAGCCTCGGCGGCGGCAGCTTCACTCTGGACGCCGCCTGCGCCTCCTCCCTTTACGCGGTCAAGCTGGCCTGCGACGCGCTGCGCGACGGCCGCGCCGACGCCATGCTCACCGGCGGCGTGTCCCGCCCGTCTAGCCTCTACACGCAGATGGGCTTCTCCCAGCTGCGCGCCCTTTCCCCCTCCGGCCGGCCCGCGCCTTTCGACGCGGGGGCCGACGGCCTGGTTGTGGGCGAAGGCGCCGGCATGTTCGTCCTCAAGCGCCTCGCCGACGCCGCGCGCGACGGCGACAAGATCTACGGCCTGATCACCGGCATCGGCCTCTCCAACGACATCGGGGGCAGCCTGCTGGCCCCCAACACCGCCGGCCAACTCTACGCCATGCGCGCCGCTTATAAGCGCGCGCGCCTCTCCCCCTCGCAGGTGGACTACATCGAGTGCCACGCCACCGGCACACCCACCGGCGACCCGGTGGAAGTGGAAAGCCTGAAGACGCTCTGGGGCGAGCGCGGCTGGAGCGCGGGCCAATGCGCGCTGGGCTCCGTGAAATCAAATATCGGCCACCTGCTCACCGCCGCCGGCTCGGCCGGCCTGATGAAGGTGCTGCTCTCTTTCAAGAACAAGACGCTGCCGCCCACCGCCAATTTCACCAGGCCAGGCCCGAAGATAAAGCTGGCCGACAGCCCCTTCCGCGTGCAGCAGGCCTGCTCCGACTGGGCCGCCCGCGACGGCAAGACCCCCAGGCGCGCGGCGGTCAGCGCCTTCGGCTTCGGCGGCATCAACGCCCACGTCCTCGTGGAAGAGTACGCGGGCAGTTTCACTCCCGCCCCCCGCGTTCTTTCCAAAACGGCCCCCGCCACGCCGTCCCCCGTGGCCATAGTAGGCATGGGGGCCCGCTTCGGCGCGCTCGGCGGCCTGCGCGAGTTCCAGGAAGTCGTGCTCGGCGGCCGGCGCGCCGCCGCCGCCGAACTGCCTGAGAACCGCCGCCGCGGCCTGGCCGGAGCTCTGCCTAAAGGCTTCTTCCTGCGCGAAGTGGGCGCCGCCCCCGACGCCTACCGCATCCCCCCGAAAGAGCTCGAGGAAATGCTGCCGCAGCAGCTGCTGATGCTCGACACCGCCGCGGCGGCCATCGCCGATTATTCCCCGGAGAAGAAAGTGGAGAACGCCGGCGTCTTCATCGGCCTCGGCCTGGACATGAACACGGCCAATTTCCATTTCCGCTGGACGCTGGGCGAGACCGCACGCGCCCGCGCGCTGGAGCGGGGCTGGAGCCTTTCCGCCGCCGAGGAAGCCGGCCTGCTGGCCGCCCTGCGCGCCGAGGCCGGCCCGGCCCTCTCCGCCAACCGCACCATGGGCGCGCTGGGCGGCATAGTGGCCAGCCGTATCGCGCGGGAATTCCACGTGGGCGGCCCCAGCTTCACCATCTCCGGAGAGGAGACCTCGGGTCTCAGGGCGCTGGAAGCGGGCGTGCGCGCGCTGCGCGCCGGCGAGCTGGACACGGCTATAGTAGGCGCTGTTTCCGTGGACGGCGACCCGCGCGCGCTGACCGCCGAAGCCGCCATTACCCCCTACACCCCGGAAGCCAGACCTTTCGACGCCGCGGCCGCCGGCACACTGCCGGGCGAGGGCGCCGCGGCGCTGGTGCTCAAGCGCCTCGAGGACGCCGTACGCGACGGCGACAGGGTTTACGCCGTGATAAAAGGCCTGGGCTTCGCCTCCGGCGGCGGAGTGGACAAAGCCCCCTCAGGTCAGGCCTGCGCCGAAGCGTTGCGCGCGGCTTACGCCGAGGCGCAGGCCGATCCTTCTACCGTCGGCTATTTGGAAACCCACGGCAGCGGCGTGCCCGCCGAGGACGCCGCCGAAGCGGAAGCTATCACTGATTTCTACGGCATCTCGGCAGCGGGGCTGCCCTGCGCCCTGGGTTCGGCCAAACCCGTCATCGGCCACGCCGGCCCGGCCTGCGGCCTGGCCGGCGTGGTCAAGACAGCTCTGGCCTTGTACCAGGAGATACTGCCGCCGCTGGCCAAAGTTTCGCCGCTGCCGGCGCTGGCCCGCGCGCAGAAAAGATTCCATGTCCCGCTCGAGCCGCAGTACTGGACCCGCAACCGCGCCGAAGGCCCCCGCCGGGCCGGCGTGAACGCGCTGGGACCCGACGGCAACTGCGGCCACGTGGTGCTGGAAGGCCTGGACCAGGCCTCCGAGCGCGCCGACGCCGAGCGCCGCCAGCCGCTTGGCGCCAGGAGCGAAGCCCTGTTCACGGTGGAGGACGACGACCGGGAGGGCATACTCTCTGGCCTGGCCGACCTGCGGGCGTGGCTTTCCAGGCAGGAGCCCGGAACTAATATCGAGAGGCTGGCGCGGGCCTGGTTCGCCAGAAGCGGCGGCAAGCCCTCCGCCCTGCGCGCCTGCGCGCTGGTGGCGCGCGACGCCGCCGAACTGCTGGCCCTGGCCGCGGAGACCGCAGAAGCGCTGCGCAGCGGCGACAGGCAACTGCTGCGCGACCGCATCTACTATTCCCCCGAAGCCCTGGCCGGCCGCGGCTCGGTGGCTTTCGTTTTCCCAGGTTCCGGCAACCAGTATATCGGCATGGGCCGCGAGCTCTGGACGCAGTGGCCCGAGATACTGCGGCGGCAGGACGCAGAGAACGGCTACCTGCGCGGCCAGATGGTGCCGGAACTCTTCAACCCGTGGCGCCTGACCTGGCAGGACGGCTGGCAGGCCGAGACCGAGCTCAAGATCACCGACGATTACAAGTCCATGATATTCGGCTCCGTGGCCCACGGCACCGCCGTCAGCGACCTGGTGCGCCACCACGGCGTGGAGCCGGCCGCTGTGATAGGCTACAGCCTCGGCGAGACGGCCGGGCTGTTCGCCACGCGGGCCTGGACCGCGCGCGACGAGATGCTGCGCCGCATCAACGAGTCCAGCCTGTTCGTCAGCGACCTGGCCGGCCCCTGCGACGCCGCCCGCCGCTTCTGGAATCTGCCCAAGGACGAGAAGGTGGACTGGGTGCTGGGAGTGATAGACCGCCCGGCCGAGACCGTGCACCTGGCGCTCAAGGGCGCCGAGCGGGCCGCGCTGCTGATCGTCAACGCGCCGCTGGAATGCGTGGTGGGCGGCTACAGCAAGGCCGTAAAATCCCTGGTGGACGGGCTGGGTTGCGTGTTCCTGCCGCTGCAGGGCGTCTCCACCGTGCACTTCGAGGCGGCCAAGCTGGTGGAGCGGCAATACCGCGACCTGCACCTGCTGCCCACCAAAGCGCCCGACGGCATAAGATTTTACAGCGGCGCCTGGAAGAAACCCTACGCCGTCACGCGGGAGAGCGCGGCCGACTCCATAGTGGGCCAGGCCGTGCACGCGCTGGACTTCCCCGCCGTGGTGCGCCGCGCCTACGAGGACGGCGCCAGGGTCTTCGTCGAACTGGGCCCGCAGTCCTCCTGCTCGAGGATGATAGACAAGATCCTCGGCACCCAGCCGCACGCCGCCCGCTCCGCCTGCGTAAAGGGCCAGAACGCCGCCGGCACCGTGCTGCGCCTTTTCGCCAGGCTGCTGGCCGAAAGAGTGCGAGTGGACCTGAAGACGCTCTACGGCCTGGAATCGAAAGCCGCCGCCCACCAGGCCCCCCGTCCGGCCAAACAGCTGGCGCTGGCCGCCATAGCGGTCCGCCCTCCGTCCGCAGTAGCCTGGCATCCCGCGGCCAGGCCCGCGCCCGTGACCGCGGCTCCGGAATTCACGCGCCCCGCCGCGCCGGCCGCCGCGGCAGCCCCTGCCGTGACGGCCGCGCTCCCGGCCCTATTCAGCGCCCCCGCCGCCACCGTCAGACCCCCGGACGCTTCAGGCCCCTCCTACCTGCGCGATTTCTCGGCGGCTGCGGACGCCAAAGCTAAAGCTCACGAGATCTTTCTGCGCCTCTCGGCCAATTATAACGGCCTGCAGACCAGGAACATAGCTTTCCAGGACCTGCTGATGCGCGTCACCGGCACTTTGCCGCCGGGGCCGCTGCCGCCGCTCGCCGTCGCAGCCCCCCTGCCGGGGCCGTCCGCGCGGCCGGCGCCCGCTCCGGAACGTAAAGTTTTCATGACCCGCGAGCAGTGCCTGGAATTCGCGGTAGGCTCCATCGCCAAGGTGCTCGGCGAAAAGTTCGCCGCCGCCGATACTTACCCCACCCGCGTGCGCCTGCCCGGCGAGCCGCTGATGCTGGTGGACCGGATCCTCAGCGTGCGCGGCGAACCCGGTTCCATGACATCGGGCAACGTGGTCACCGAGCACGACATACTGCCGGGCGCCTGGTACCTGGACTGCGGCCGCATCCCCACCTGCATAGCGGTGGAAGCCGGCCAGGCCGACCTGTTCCTCTGCGGCTACCTGGGCATAGACGACCGCACCAAGGGACAGGCCATGTACCGCCTGCTCGACGCCGAGGTCACGGTGCACCGCGCCCTGCCGCTGCCCGGCCAGGTCATACACTACGATATCAACATAGAGCGCTTCGCCCAGAACGGCGACATCTGGCTTTTCTTCTTCAACTACGAGAGCACCGTGGACGGGCAGCCTTTCATCAGCATGAAGAAGGGCTGCGCCGGCTTCTTTACGCAGGAAGAGCTGGCCAAGGGCAAAGGCGTGGTGCTCACAGACGAGGAGCTGGCCCCGGCCGCCGGCAAGGCCCCGGCCGGCTGGGCCCCGCCCGCTCCTTTCGAAAAGGAAAAAGAATCTTATTCCGAGGCCCAGCTGGAAGCGCTGCGCGCCGGCCGCTACGCCGACTGCTTCGGTCCCGCATTCGCGGGCCTGCCGCTGGCCAGGCCCGTCGGCCTGCCCTCCGGGCGCATGCGCCTGGTGGACCGTATACTCGAACTTTCCCCCCGCGGCGGCCGCTACGGCCTGGGCTGCGTGCAGGGCGAGATGGATATCTCTCCGAAAGACTGGCACTTGGTCTGCCATTTTACCGACGACCATGTGATGCCCGGCACCCTGATGTACGAGTGCTGCCTGCACACCTTCAGGGTGCTGCTGCTGCGCATGGGCTGGGTGGCCGAGGACGGCGCCTGCTGGTACGAGCCGGTGCCCGGCGTGACCAGCCGGCTGGAGTGCCGCGGCCAGGTGCTGGGCTCCACCAGGAAGGCGATGTACGAGATCGTGGTCAAGGAAATAGGCTACCAGCCAGACGGCACGCCCTACGCCATAGCCGAGGCCTTCATGTACGCCGACGGCAAGCGCATCATCCACATACATAACATGTCCATACGCATGGGAGGGGCGAAGAAGAGCGCGATAGAAGCCCTGTGGCGGAACGCCGCCGCCCCGGCGGACTACGGCCCTCGCGCGGCCCTCTTCGACAATGCCAGCATCACCGCTTTCGCGGTGGGCAAACCGTCCGAGGCCTTCGGCGATAAATACAAGATCTTCGACTCGGGCCGCGTGATAGCGCGCCTGCCCGGAGACCCGTACAAGTTCCTGGACCGCGTGGTAAAGATAGAGAATTGCCGCCAGTGGGAACTGAAGGCCGGCGGCTATATAGAGGCCGAGTACGACGTGCCGCCAGGAGAGTGGTATTTCAAGTCCGGCGCGCAGAAATCCATGCCTTTCGCCGTGCTGCTGGAAGTGGCGCTGCAGCCCTGCGGCTGGCTGGCCGCCTACCTGGGTTCCGCCCTCACCAGCGACACAGACCTCTCTTTCCGCAACCTGGGCGGCACGGCTACGCAGTACGCCGAGGTAATGCCCGACGCCGGCATATTGGTTACAAAAGTAAAGATCACCAAGGTCTCCCAGTCCGGCGGCATGATCATACAGGATTACGACATGGAGGTGCTGTGCCAGGGCCGCACCGTCTACAAGGGGATCACCCAGTTCGGCTTCTTCTCCAAGAAATCCCTGGCCGAACAGCTGGGCGTGCGCGGCGCCGCCCGCCACGCCCCCTCCCCGCAGGAGCTGGCCAAGGCGGTACCGCTGGACCTCGCCGCCGCCACGGGCCTGCCGGACGAGAAACTTTTAATGCTGGACTCGGTGGAAACCTATATCCCCGACGGCGGGCCCAAGGGCCTGGGCTTCATCCGCGGCCTCAAGGCCGTAGACCCGGCCGAGTGGTTCTTCAAAGCCCATTTCTACCAGGACCCCGTCTGCCCCGGCTCGCTGGGCCTGGAGTCCTTCGTCAATCTGATGAAAGCCGCCGCCCTGAAGCGCTGGCCCGGCCTGCCCCGGGACGCCCGCTTCGAAGCCATGACCATAGGCGCGAAGCACCATTGGATCTACCGCGGCCAGATCTCGCCCAAAAACAAACTGGTTACCGTAGAGGCCTATATCACCGCCACCGACGATACAACAAAGACCATCAAAGCGGACGGCTTCCTGATAGTGGACGGCCTGGTCATCTACCAGATGAAAGATTTCTCGGTAAGATTAGTTTAGCGGCGTTAGCAAGTTGCGGGCCGCCCGATGGGTCGGAACGCAAAATCGGCGTCGGCCACACCGTGGCCGCGCCTGCCGCCCTCAGGCTCGGCGCTTACGCAAGCCTCGCCTTCCGGGGGGCTTTTGCTAACCCGACCCATCGGTCAGCCTTTTGAGGCTAAGTTGGTGTTAAGCAATGAAATACAACAAAGTCTACATCGACGCCATAGGTTATGAACTCGGGCCCAACGTGGTCACCTCCTCCGAACTGGAGAAGCGCGTACTGCCCATGCTCGAAGCCCTCCACATCCCCCAGGGCCAGCTCGAAGCCCTCACCGGCATCCGCGAGCGCCGCTGGTGGGACCCCGGCTTCCCCCTCTCCGAAGGCGCCGCCCGCGCCGGCCGCAAGGCCCTCGCCGCCGCCGGCCTGCAGCCCGCCGACCTCGGCGCCCTCGTCTACGCCGGCGTCTGCCGCGAGCACAGCGAGCCCGCCACCGCCACCGCCGTGGCCGCCCTGCTCGGCACCGGCCCCGAGACCGCCGTCTACGACCTGTCCAACGCCTGCCTGGGCGTGCAGAACGGCATGCTCGACATCGCCAACCGCATCGAGCTCGGCCAGATAAAGGCCGGCCTCGTGGTCTCCTGCGAGTCCTCCCGCGAGATCAACGACAGCATGATAGCCGAGATGAACCGGGACAGGAGCTTCGAGAATTTCCGCCTCTCCATCGCCACCCTCACCGGCGGCTCCGGCGCCGTGGGCGTGCTGCTCACCGACGGGTCCTTCGGCGGCGCGCACAGGCGGCACAAACTGCTGGGCGGCACCTACCGCGCCGCCTGCGAGCATCACAAGCTCTGCATCTGGCACCGCGACCATATGTTCACCGACGCCACCGCCGCCCTGAAGAACGGCGTGGCGCTGGGCAAGCAGACCTGGGAGAAGCTCCTGTCCGAACTTGGCATGAGCGGCGGGGATTTCCAGAAGACCGTCTGCCACCAGGTAGGGTCTACGCACAGGAAATCCATCCTGGACGCCCTGGGTATAGCCGAAGAGAAGGATTTTCCCACCTACGAGTACCTCGGCAATATGGGCACCGCGGCGCTGCCCGCCGCCGCCGCCATCGCCGACGAGCGGGAATTCCTGCGGCCCGGCGACAACGTGGCCTTCCTCGGCATAGGCAGCGGCCTCAACACTATAATGATGGGAGTAAAGTGGTAATGACGAACAACCTTCCCGCCGGCGTTACGCCGGAAATGTACCCCTTCGCCGGTAAGTATTTTACGCGGAAGAACGGCCTGCGCCTGCACTATCTCGACGAGGGCGCCGGCAAGCCGGTGGTCATGGTGCACGGCAACCCGTCCTGGTCCTTCTACTACCGCGGCCTGGCCCTTGCCCTGAAGGACACCCGCCGGGTCATCGTGCCAGACCATATCGGCTGCGGCCTCTCCGACAAACCCGGCGACGACCGCTACGACTACACGCTGGCCAGCCGCGTAGAGGACCTGGAAGCCCTGCTCGACAGCCTCAACCTCACGGATAAGATCACGCTGGTAGTGCACGACTGGGGCGGCATGATAGGCCTGGCCGCGGCCGTGCGCCGCCCCGAGCGTATAGAGAAGATCGTGGTGCTCAATACCGGCGCCTTCTTCCTGCCCGGAGGCAAAAGTTTTCCGGCCGCACTGCGGCTGGTGCGCACGCCGCTCGGCGCGCTGCTGGTGCGCGGCTTCAACGCCTTCGCCCGCGGCGCGGCCTGGGTAGGCTGCAAGCGCTCCCGCATGCCCGCCGCCCTGCGCGCGGCCTACGCCGCCCCGTACGACAGCTGGGCAAACCGCATAGCCACGCTGCGCTTCGTGCAGGACATACCGCTCGCCCCCGGCGACAAGGCTTACCGGGTGGTGGACGAGACCCAGGCCAAACTGGGCTCGCTGGCCGGCCTGCCGATGCTGATCTGCTGGGGCCTGCTGGATTTCGTCTTCGACAGGCATTTCCTCGCCGAGTGGCGGCGCCGCTTCCCCAACGCCCGGGTGCACAGCTTCCCCGACTGCGGCCATTACATACTCGAGGACGCGGCCGCGGAAGTGATACCGCTGGTCAAAGACTTCATCAACGAATAAATGTCCGAACCGGTCAACATCTCCACGCTCATAGCCGGCTGCGCGGCCGCCATGCCGGACCGCCCAGCCGTCATACACAACGGGCGAAGCGTAACTTATCGCGGACTTGAAACCGACGTGGCCCTGCTGGCGGCCGGCCTGGCCCGCGCCGGCATAAAGCCGGGCATGCGCGCGGCCTTGATGGTCACCCCTTCCATAGAGTTCGTAGCCCTCACTTTCGCCCTGTACCGGGCCGGCGCCACCACTGTGCTGATAGACCCCGGCATAGGCTTGGGAAACATGAAGCGCTGCCTGGCCGAAGCCCGCCCGGAGGCCTTCGTAGGCATACCCAAGGCCCACGCCGCGCGGCTGCTGCTGGGCTGGGCGAAAGGCTCCCGCCTTAATATCACCGCCGGCCGCCGCTGGTTCTGGGGCGGCCCCGACCTGGCGGAACTGCGGCGGCTGGGCGCGGGCGCCCCGGCGCCGGATCCCGCGGCCACGCCCGAAACGGCCTCCATTAATTTCACCTCGGGCAGCACCGGGGCCCCCAAGGGCGCCGTCTACACGCACGCCATGTTCGCGGCGCAGGCCGCCATGCTCAAGGACTATTTCGGGATCGAGCCCGGCGCCTTCTCCGTGCCCACTTTCCCGCTGTTCGCCCTGTTCGACGTAGCGCTGGGCCTTACCATAGTCATCCCCGATATGGACTTCACCAGGCCGGCGGCCGTGGACCCGGCCATGCTGGCAGGGCTCATTAACGAGCACAAGGCCGTGCAATTGTTCGGTTCTCCGGCGCTGATAGACACGCTGGGCCGCTACGGCGCTGCCGGCGGGGCCGCGCTGCCCTCGCTGCGGCGGGTCATCTCCTGCGGCGCGCCGGTCTCGGCTGCCGTGATAGAACGCATCTCCAAAATGCTGGAGCCCGGCACCCCGGTCTATACCCCTTACGGCGCCACCGAAGCCCTGCCGGTAGCCTGCGTCTCCGGCGAAGAACTGGCGGCCCTCGGCCCCGGCCGCGGCGTCTGCGTGGGCCGCAGCTGGCCGGGCGTTGAGACCTTCGTCATAAAGATCACCGACGAGGCCATACCGGAATGGTCGGACGGCCTGCTGGTAAAGGACGGAGAGATCGGAGAGATAGCCGTAAAAGGCCCCATCGTCTCGCCCTGCTATTTCTCCAGGCCGGAGAGCGACGCGCTGGCCAAGATACACGGCCCCGGCGGCGAGCTGTACCACCGCATGGGCGACGCCGGCTGGAAGGACAGGGAAGGCCGCCTCTGGTTCTGCGGCCGCAAGAGCCACCGCGTAACTACGGCGGAAGGCACTCTTTTCACCATTCCCTGCGAGGCGGTCTTTAACGCCCATAGCGCCGTGCGGCGCTCGGCGCTGGTCGGCGTCGGTCCTGCCGGCCGCCAGACCCCGGTGCTGTTCGTGGAACTGGAGAAAGGCGCCGCGCAGAGCCCCGCCCTCACCGCCGAGCTGCTGGCCCTGGGCGCGGCTCAGCCGCAGACCAGCGGCATAAAACACATCTTCTTCCATCCGGGCTTCCCCGTGGACATACGCCACAACGCCAAGATCTCGCGCGAGCGGCTGGCCCTGCTGGCAGCAAGACTGCTCGGCGCCGGGGCGGCCGCGTGAAGGCGCTGGTCACCGGGGGCGGCGGCTTCCTGGGCGGGGCCCTGGTACGGCTGCTGCTCTCTAAAGGCGCGGAGGTGCGCGTCCTGGCCCGCGGCAGCTACCCGGAGCTCGAAGCCCTGGGGGTGGAATGCCTGCAGGGCAGCGTGGCCGACGAGGACGCGGCAGGGCGGGCCTGCCTGGGCCGCGACACCGTTTTCCACGCCGCCGCCAAGGTAGGGATGTGGGGCCGCTACGAGGATTTCTATAACGCCAACGTGCTCGGCACGGCCAACCTGCTGGCGGCGGCCAAGGCCGCCGGGACGGCCCGCTTCGTTTTTACCAGCACCCCCAGCGTGGTCTATCCCCGCGGCGGCCGCGACGTGAACGGCTGGGACGAAAGCGTCCCTTATCCCGCCGAATTCGATTCTTTTTACGCCGAGACCAAGGCCCGGGCCGAGCGGCTGGTGCTGAAAGCCAACTCCATGCGTTTTGCCACAACGGCGCTCAGGCCGCATTTGGTCTGGGGGCCGGGCCGGGACCACATGATAGCCACTATAATAGCGCGCGGGCGGGCGGGACGGCTGCGCCGCATAGGCGATTTCAACGAACTTATCGACGTCACCTACATAGACGACGCGGCCAACGCGCACTGGCTGGCCGCGGAAAAGCTGCGCCCCGGCGCGGCCTGCGCCGGCAAGGCTTATTTTATCTCGCAGGGTGACCCGCGGCCCAACTGGGACATCGTGAACATGATACTCGCCGCCGCAGGAGCGCCGCCGGTGAGCAGGTCGGTGCCTTACACCGCGGCCCGCGCCGCCGCGGCCGTACTGGAAGCCGCCTGGCGGCTGGTCCGCGCGGAATCCGAGCCGCCGCTCACCCGCTTCGTGCTGCAGCAGCTCACCACCGCCCACTGGTTCGATATCTCGGCCGCCCGCAGGGACCTCGGTTACGCCCCGGCGTTGACCATAGAGCAGGGCATGGAAAGACTTAAAGAGTGGTTTTGTTCAGCCGGTAAATAGCCCGGCGATAAAATAAAAAAAGCCCCGCTCAGTGCCGGGGCTTTTGTATTTACGGGGAACGGGGCTTACGGGGCGCGCAGCAGCCAGAGGAATTCCAGGTTGCCCTTGGCGCCTTTTATCGGCGAGTCGGTCAGCCCTTTTTCCTCCACTCCGGGCAGACTGCTTTTCAGGAAGGCGCGCATGTCGTCCATCACGCGCAGGCGGGTCTCCTCGTCTTTAACGATACCTTTGCGCAGGTCGGCGGCCTGCAGCTCGAATTGCGGTTTGACCAGCGCTATAACTTCACCGCCCGGGGCCATGGCGCCGAAGACGGGGCCCAGGATAAGTTTCAGTGAGATAAAAGAGACGTCTATGGCGCAGAGGTCCGGCCGCGTCGGGAAAGCTTCCGCCTTCAGGAAGCGGGCATTGGTCTGCGGCATGAAGGTCACGCGCGGATCGTTCTTAACGCGCTCGTGTATCTGGCCCTCGCCCACGTCCACGGCGTAGACCATTTTAGCGCCGGCCTGCAGGAAACAGTCGGTGAAACCGCCGGTGGCTACGCCGATGTCCAGGCACACCCGTCCCGCCGGGTCTATGCCGAAAGCGTCCAGCGCGCCTTTGAGTTTAAGCCCGCCGCGCGAGACATAGGGGCAGTCGCTCTTTACCAGGTTTATTACGTCGGCTTCTTTGACCTGCTGGCCGGCCTTGTCGGCCGGCTTGCCGTTGACCGTCACCAGGCCGGCCATGATGGCCCGCAGCGCCCGCTCGCGGCTTTCGAAAAAGCCGCGCTCCACACAGGCCACGTCCAGACGGATCTTCATGCAGATATGTTACTAAATAGCGGAAGGGCCCTCCCATAAAAGGCCCTTCCCGCCGTTGCCGCGATGCCCGCGGGATTAACGCGTCCTGGCGGTCTCTTCCCAGACTTCGCGCAGTTTCTCGGGGAAGTTCCTGCGCACGTCCTTAAGTTCGCCCGGCGTCACATGACGCTCCAGCACCCGTATGACGCCGCGCGTAACGCGCAGGGGGTCCATGCCGGACGGCAGCTGCTCGCCTACCTTGTAGAGGAAATCCTCCATGTTGCGCAGCTTCTCCGGCTTGCCCACGGGAGTCCAGCCGGTATAATACATGCCCATGATCAACGTGGGCAGCTGGGCGGAGAACTCGGCACACTCCTCCACCGGCAGCCTGTCGCGCACGGTGTGCAGCACGGCGCGCAGCGCCCGGTAGGCGTCGTTGGGATTGGTCATGCCCAGCTCTTCCTCTATTTCCTTGAGCCACTGCCGGGTCTTGGCCAGCGCCTTGTCGAACAAATGCGCCTGCGAAGCCTCCGTCACGGTGTGCGGCCATTCCCGCGTTATCCGCTCCGCTTCCTGCCAGTCGCCCTGCGGAGTTCCGGGTTTATTCCCGCGGTGCGTGTATACCAAATGCGCCACCTGCCGCGTGGCCTCCTCCAGATTGCCGCTGCGCAGGTAGTCGGCGTAAACCTGGGTGTAAGCATGCCTGGCCACGGTCGTTACTCTGTTATTCTGGTTCATTTCTCCCCCTTTTTAAGGCGACAGGGCCGCCGCGCCTTGCTGGCGCGGTGCCGGTTGCCTTACATTTTAGATCTCGGGATATCGCTATCCCCCCACCCCATCTTACAAAATAAGCGGAACCTGTCAACAGGCCGGCTTATTTCTCGCGGTCTTCGTCCTCGAACTGCTCCAGCTTCAGCTTACCCTCGGCGTCCTTTTTCAGGACCTCGATCTTGCGCTTCACTTCCTCGAGCTTCACCGAGAGCTCCTTGGAGATGGTCACGCCCTCCTCGAAGAGGGTGAGGGATTCCTCGATGGGCGTATTCTCGTCCTCGAGTTTCCCGACTATCTCCTCGAGCTTGGCCAGCTTTTCCTCGAAACCGCCGTTAGCTTTTTTCACCATAAAGTCTCCTGTTCGGGCCCGCCGGTCCTGCCGGGGCCGCCTTTCTGCGCGCGCGGTTTGTCCGCCGCGGCGCCGCCGCCCGTCACTTGCGCCTCTGCCCGCCCCTCGGCGAACTGCAGGCTCAGCCTGTCGCCAGGGGCCAGCGAGGCCGCGCTCTTTACCGCCTTGCCGGCGGCGTCCTTCACCACGGCATAGCCCTTCTTAAGCGGGAACAGCGGGCTGAGCGCCTTGAGTTTTTCGGACTGCAGATTGAGTTTTTCCCCGGCGCGGCGCAGCCGCTCGCCGGAGGCGTGGATCATCCCCTCCACGGCGTCGTCGAGGCGCCGCACCGGCCGCTCGAGCAGCGCCAGCGGGTTGGCCAGCATGCGGCTGGAGGCGAGGCGGCGGAACTTGCCCTGCAGGTTCTCGTAGTAGATGCGCAGGCTCTGCAGCAGGCGCTTCTCCAGGCCGGCGATATTGGCCGCCAGCTCCACCTTGCTCCTGACGACCAGCTCGGCTGCCGCCGAGGGCGTAGCGGCCCGCAGGTCGGCCACGAAGTCGGCTATCGTGAAATCCGTCTCATGCCCGACACAGGAGATCACCGGTATCTTCGAGCCCGCTATGGCGCGGGCCACTATTTCCTCGTTGAAGGCCCACAGGTCCTCCATGGAGCCGCCGCCGCGCCCCACCAGCATCACGTCGATGTCCGGGAACCCGGCGTTGAGGTCCTTTATGGCCCCGGCTATCTCTTCTTTGGAGCCGGCGCCCTGCACCTTCACCGGGGCGATGATGATGTGCATGTTGGCGTAGCGGCGCTTTAAAATGGAAAGGATGTCGCGGATGGCCGCGCCGGTGGGCGAGGTGACCACGGCGATCTTTTGCGGCAGGGCCGGGATGGGGCGCTTTCTCGACGGGTCGAACAGGCCCTCGGCGGCCAGCTTTTTCTTGAGCTGCTCGAAGGCCAGCTGCAGCGGGCCTATGCCGGCCGGCTGTATTTCCTTGGCCATCAGCTGGTACTTGCTCTGCTTGTCGTAGGTAGTGATATTGCCGCGCACGCGCACCAGCAGGCCGTTGGCCAGGTCGAACTTGAGCGCAGTGGCGAAGCCGCGGAACATAACGCCGGAAATATTGGAGGTGGCGTCCTTGAGGTCGAAGTAGGTGTGCCCCAGCGACGAGACCTTGAGGCCGGAGATCTCCCCCTCCACCCACAGCTCGCGAAAATTGGTCTCGAGCAGGTACTTGATGCCCTGGCTGAGCTCGCTGACGGTATAGACCCGGGGCTCCGTCATTTTTCTCCCCGCAGGCGCTTGAGGCGCTTGCCTATCTCTATCTCGAAGCCCTGGTCGCTGGGCTCGTAGAAAACCTTGGGGTCCGGCATGTACTCCTGCTTAACGTAATGCCCGTCGAAATCGTGAGGGTACTTGTAGCCCTTGCCGTGGCCCAGGGCCTCGCCGTCCTTGGAGCCGTCGCGCAGGTGCAGCGGCACGGGCCGCTCGGCCCCGCCCTTCACCTCTTCGCCTGCGGCGTTGACCGCCAGGTAGGCGGCGTTGGACTTGGGCGAGCTGGCCACGTAGATGGCCGCCTGCGCCAGGATGATGCGCGCCTCCGGCATGCCCAGCACCTGGGCGGAATTGAAGGCGGTCTGGGCCAGCACCAGCGCCATGGGGTTGGCGTTGCCTACGTCCTCGGAGGCACAGATCAAAATGCGCCGCGCCACGAACCGGGGGTCCTCGCCGGCCTCCAGCATCTTGGCCAGCCAGTAGACGGCCGCGTCCGGGTCCGAGCCGCGCATGGATTTTATGAAAGCCGAGATATGGTCGTAATGCTCGTCCGAGCTGCGGTCGTAGCGCAGGCTGCGGCGCTGTATGCTCTCGCGGGCCACGGCCTCGTCCACTACGCGCCGGCCGCTCTTGCCGGGCTTGGTGGTGACTATCCCGAGTTCCAGCGCGTTGAGCAGGCGGCGGGCGTCGCCGGAGGAATTCTCCACCAGGTATTTCTTCGCTCCCGGCGTAACCTCGGGCTTAAGGTTGGCCAGGCCCTCCGGGTGGGTCAGCGCGCGCTCGAGAATGGCCGACAGGTGTTCGGACTTCAGCGGCTTGAACTCCACCACTATAAAGCGCGACAGCAGCGCCTGGTTGATATAGAAGAAAGGGTTCTCCGTGGTCATGCCGATGAGGATGATCTCGCCCTTCTCCACGGAGGGCAGCAGCACGTCCTGCTGGGTGCGGTTGAAATGGTGTATCTCGTCGAGTACCAGCAGCACGCGCTGGCTGCGGGCCAGGCCGCCGCCGAGGCCGCGCGAATATTCGATGATCTTCCTGAGGTCGGGCACGCCGGCCATCACGGCGTTGAGTTCGAAGGTCTTGGCGTTGGCGCGGCCGGCTATGTAGCGGGCCAGCGCGGTCTTGCCGCAGCCGGGCGGGCCGAAGAACACGGCGGACTTGAGATTGTCGGCCTCTATGGCCCGGCGCAGCAGCTTGCCGGGGCCCAGTACGTCCTCCTGGCCGGCGAACTCGTCTAGTTCTTTCGGGGCCAGGCGCGCGGCCAGCGGGGAATAGGCGGGCCCGCCCTCGGGCTCCTGGGCGGCGGGCTTGTCTTCGTCGAAAAGGGAATCGGGCATTACTTCTCTTCCGGGGCCGCGGCCGCCAGCGTGCGCTCCAGCCGCTCCACCATTTCCTCCACTTTCTTGGAGTCGGCCTCGCGGTTGGTCTCGGAACGCTGCTTGAGGTTGTAAAGTTCCACGGCGAAATCGTAGGCGGCCAGGATGGCCAGTTTGGAGGAGTCCACGATGTTGAGTTTCTCCTCTATCTTGTTTATCTTCTCCTCCACCTGCCCCACTATGGTGCTCTGCTCGATGGGGGACAGGCCGTCCACGGCCGGGAATTTGATCACGCGGTTGCGGATCCTGGCTTCGAAATCGTTAGTCCCCATCTTCTTCCTCGAAGAGCCCGGGCTGGGCTTCGTTGACCTTGTCTATTTTGGCGCAAATGCGCTCCAGGCGGCGGCGCAGCTTCGTTTTGAAGTCCGCCAGCTCGCGGGCGGCGGCGGTGCCGGTGGCGGCCTTGCTGCGGGCCGCGCTCAGCAGTTCCACCTGTTTCCTGAGCACGTCGTTCTCTTCCTTGAGCCGGGTAATAAGCGCGGAGGCCCCCGTTACGAGCTCCTCCAGGCGCTTTATGCGGTTATGCATGAGGTAATTATACCTATTTCTTTTCTCCCATTGGACCTACGAAATAAGGGGTCCTAGGACCTTTGTGACGCTCTTAAAAAGAGGACATAATATATACAAGAAGACAGGAGGACATATGAACAAACCTTTTAAATCCCTTTCACTGCTGGCCGCCGCGGCCCTGCTGCTGCCGGCCCTGGCCAACGCCGGTTCCAAGAGCATCTACGGCGACGACAACCGCCTCGACTACTTCGAGGCCTCCCCCGCCATGCGCACCCTGGCCGATTCCGTGGTCTCGCTCTGGCCCTCCAAGCAGGTCAAGTTCGAGAACGGCGAATACAAGCTCGCCACCATCGGCTTCGGCGACGCCCTGGGCCTCTGCCCCGGCGAACAGTTCCGCGAGCAGCCCATCGGCGCCTTCTGTTCCGGCACCCTGGTAGGCGAGGACATGATCATGACCGCCGGCCACTGCATAACGGACGAGGCCTCCTGCGCCGACGCCCGCTTCGTCTTCGACTTCAACATCGACAACGCCGGCGGCAAGGCCCGCACCGCCGTTAAAGCCAAGGACGTCTACACCTGCAAGCGCATCGTCAAGCGCGACCTGGACCGCCAGGCCGACGGCCTGGTCAATACCGGCATCGTGATCATCGGCGCCCTGCTCGGCAAGCAGCCCGGCCCCGACTACGCCCTGATCCAGCTCGACCGCAAGGTGGAAGGCCGCAAGCCGCTACCCGTCAACCGAGCCAAGGACCTCAAGGCCGGCGACAGGATCTTCGTGATAGGCCACCCGGTGGGCCTGCCGCTCAAAGTGGCCGGCGACGCCGGCGTGCGCAACACCGAGCCCAAGTCCTTCTTCCTGACCGACCTCGACACCTTCGGCGGCAACTCCGGCTCCGCGGTGTTCAACGCCCGTACGAACATGATAGAGGGCATTCTGGTGCGCGGCGGCACCGACTTCGTGGACAGCCCGGCCGGCTGCAAAGTGCAGTTCAAGCTCGGCCAGAACGAAGGCAAGGGCGAGGCCGTGACCAAGATCTCCATACTGCAGAAGTATATCCCCGAGATCGGCGCCAACAAGAGCGCCGCCCCCGAGATACGCGGCGTGGCCGTGGAACAGGTCGGCCCCGCCGGCGAAGAGCTGGCCCGCAAAGTGCAGTTCTAAACAGCTCCCCGCCGTAACAGGAAACCCCGCCGCAAGCGGGGTTTCTTGCTTTTGCGCCCCTAAAATATTAATCTAGTCTTGGTTAGGGGGATGCATGAAAACTCTGTTATTACAGGCCGCAGCCGCGGCCATATTGTGCCTTGCGGCCTGCAGTCCGGCCGGCCACGCGGTCAGCGCTGCCGAGCACGGCCTGCGCCAGGACCTGATGGCCGTGGGCGAGGTAGTGAACTTCAGGGAAACCGGGACGGAGAAGCTGCAGGCCGCAGAAGGCGAGGCCGTGCTGGTGCGCTTCGAGAGCGAGGTCAAATGGCTGACGCTCGACGAGGCCATAGCCAGGTCCGGCGGCCCCGGCGACACGCAGGCTTACTTCGGCAAGGCCCAGTACGTCTCGGAGAAGCTCGGCGCGGGACCCAAGGCCGGCCGCGTGGAGCTGATCAAGGGCGCCGCCCTGATGGCGCGCACCGAGATAGGCTGGATCTACAAAGGCCTGGCCGAGAACTAAACCCGGAGCGCCGTTATTAAACCGGGCGAACTCGCACCCGGCCTCTTTCTCTTTCCGCAACACACCCCCTTAAGCAAGGGGATAAAAGTCAATATTTTAGGGAACAAGCCAATGGCCCGGGCCGGGCCCTGGCCGTATACTATTCATAGGGGAGGCCTTATGAAAGGCGCGGGGTTATTTTTCCTTGCCGCGCTCGCTTTATTTTGCGGGGCGTTGCTCCCTGCCCGGGCAGTGGCCGAGGACTGCGACAAGGCCTCGGAAGAGATACTCCGCTACGCCATGGCCAACGACGTCGGCAAGATCTCGGTGCTCGGCTTCACGGCCAAGAGCGGCGTGGACAAGAACGAGGCGGACTACATTTCGGAAAAGACCGGGGCCTGCCTGGCCGGCCATCAAAAACCGGCGCTGATAGAGAGGGCGCTGCTGGAGAGGGTGCTCAAAGAAAGCCGCCTCTCCTCTTCGGCCGGCGCGGACGCGGGAGGGGGCAGGCCTTTCGCGGATATCTTCATGGTGGACGCGGTGGTTACCGGCACGGTTTTCGCGGCCGGAAAGAACCTCAGGGTAATTACCCGGCTTATAGACGTCAGGAGCGGCAGGGTGCTGCTGGCGGCCCGGTCGGAAACCGAGAGGGAGTGGGCCCAGTACCTGGAGTCGCCCGAACTGCTCACGGACTGGGACCCGGCAGCCTGGTCGCTGCCGCCGCTGGACCTGCGCGACGCCGTACTCGACGACGGCAAAGCCCGCTGCGCGGAGCGGAAAATGCGCCTGGCGCGGCTGAACGCGGGGCTGGTGGACGCTAAGGCCCGCCATTGGGCGGAGAAAATGAAGGAGCCAGGATTCAGCATCCGGGGCCTGACCAGGAACCCCGGCACCGAGATCACGGACCCGGAGGTAAAGGCCAGGTTCTATAAACTGCTGGGCGACTATTACCGCGGACCGTCCGCCGCCCCCCCCGCGGCGGAGGATTTGTCCGCCCTGAACGGGCTCATGGAGGAGGAGTCTAAAGTTTACAACGAGTGCGGCTACCGCTAGCGGAGAGCATTGCCTCTTACTTTATGAATTTTCCTGCGCGGTACTCGTTATAAGCGCGCTTGATTTCGGCCTCGGTGTTCATAACTATCGGGCCGCGCCAGGCCACCGGTTCGTTTAGGGGTTTGCCGGCCATCAGCATGAAGCGCAGGCCCTCTCTCGAGGCGTGGCAGTCCAGCTCGTCGCCGTCCCGCAGCACGGCCAGCTGGCCTGGCGTCAGCACCCGCCCGTCCTTGCCGTCGAATGAGCCTGCACCCTCGAAAACGCAGCACAGCACGTTGTCCTCGGGGCGCACCTCCAGCTTGAACCTGGCGCCGGGTTCGGCCTTCACGTCGAAGAACCAGGGCTTTATCACTATGTCCTGCGCCGGGCCCTCCACGCCGCCGTACTCGCCGCAGATGATCTTAACGCAGAAGCCGTCGCCCTTGTACTCCTTCATGTCGGAGGCCTTGATGTCGCGGTAGCGGGGGCGCGTCATCTTGTCCTTCTTGGGCAGGTTGGCCCACAGCTGGAAGCCGCGCATAGTACCCTCGTAAGCCTTCGGCATCTCCTGGTGGACGATGCCGGAGCCGGCGGTCATCCACTGCACCTGGCCGCTTTTGATCACGCCGGCATTACCCAGCGAATCGCCGTGCTCCACCACGCCCTCGAGCATGTAGGTGATGGTCTCTATGCCGCGGTGCGGGTGCCACGGGAAGCCGGCGAGGTAATCCTCGGGGTTGTCCGAGCCGAAATTGTCCAGCAGCAGGAACGGGTCGGTCAGCGCCGTGTCGCCGAAGCCGAAGATGCGCTTTAGCTTAACGCCGGCGCCCTCCACCACCCACTGCCCTTCCGCCACCGCTTTTATGGTCCTGGCTTTCATTTTTCCTCCCCGTACTCCGGGCCGCCGCGCAGCCGCCAAGGCTTGCCCGCTACTCTGCCTTTCACGAATACCCGCAGGCCGTGCGCCGGCACCCTGGCCGACAGCGCGCCGCCTTTCACCTTGATCTTCTCACCGGTATAAAGCTCTCGGTAACTGCCGTCGGGAAGGCCGGCGGCTTTCAGTTCGGAGGCCTTGCCGTCCTTGTTCAGGAACACTACCGCGGTCTCCCCGGCATAGTCCCGCCGGAAAGCGTACTGGTGCTCCGACGCCAGCAGGCGGGTCTGCGCACCGCGCCGCAGCGGCCCCGCGGCAGCGCGCAGGGCGTTGAGCTTTTTAAGGTGGTGGTAAACCGGGTCGCCCTTGGCCCGCTTTATGCCTTCGTCGCCCAGCATGCGCCGGTTGTCCGGGTCGTTGCCGCCGGGCAGGCGGATCTCGGTGCCGTAGAAGACGCAGGGGATGCCGCGCGCCGCAAAATAGAAATTCAAAGCGTCGAAATACTGCCCGGGCGACGCCGGACTGCCCTCGCCGTTGCCGCCGTTGAAGCGCGGCTTGTCGTGGTTGTCGAGGAAGGTGACCAGCCAGGTCGCGTCCCGGTAAAGACCGTCATGCTTGAAGATCTCGTCGGCCGCGGCGTAACTGCCGCCCTTGAAGACGGCCTCCATCGGCCCCCAGGTCCCCATCGAGGACAGCGGCATGTCCAGCACGCTGAGGCCGGCGTTCATCGGGTCCCCGTCGGCCAGGCGCGTGTAGGAGGACAGCAGCACAAAGTCGTCGCGCGTCCAGGCCTCGCCGAACATGAAGAAGTCTTTTTTACCCTTATGCATCTCGGCGGCGAAGTCCCGCCAGAAATCGTTCTTCATCCAGACCAGCGTATCCAGGCGGAAGGCGTCCACTCCCAGGTCCCGGTACTTGCCGTAGATGCCCGCGAACCACCTCAGCACTTCGGGGTTCTCGTCGTTAAAGTCCAGCAGGTCGGCCAGCGCCGGCCCTTTCCGGTTGAACCACTCTTTGTCGTCGGCGTAATAATCGAAGGTACTCCCGGCCCCGCGCGCCGTGCCGCGCTCGGCGTGCCATTTGACGGAAGGATGCGTGTCCCCGCCGTGGCCGTGGTTGAGCACTATGTCCTGTATTATCTTCAGGCCCTTTTTGTGGGCGGCCCTGATCAGGTCGGCGTAAGAGGCGCCCGGCGATTCCAGGTGCGGGTCTATCCTGGAGAAATCCCAGGCCCAGTAGCCGTGGTAACCGGCCGCGTCGTAGGTCTGCGAGCCGTTGACGTAGCGGCCGGGCGGCTGCATCACCGGCGGGGTGATCCAGACCGCCGTGAAGCCCATGCTTTTTATATGGTCCAGGTTGTCGATAAGGCCGCGGAAATCCCCGCCCTGGTAATAGCGCAGGTTGCCGGGAACGTACTCGTCCCCGTAGATATCGTTGTTGGCCGGGTCGCCGTCGGCATAGCGGTCCGTAACCGCCAGGTAAATGGTCTCGTCCCTGAAATCGGCCGCCGCGGCCGGCGCGGCCAGCAGCAGCGCCAGGAGCGCCGTAGTTTTGGTTATCATAAGTCTATCTCAATTGTAGGAAAAATCGGCGCTGGTATCGCAGATTTTTACTCTTGGCACCGGGAAACAAAAAAGCCGGGACTTGTCCCGGCCTTTTGTGTTAAGGCGTATCTATATCGCCGCTTTCAGCAGCCGCTCCAGCACGCGCGCCAGCTGGTCGGAGCAGGAGGTGGCCTTGTCGCCGCAGGTTATGCCCCGCAGCTTGGCTATGGCCTCTTTTACCGGCATCCCCTCCAGCAGCCTGGCCATCGCCTCCAGGTTGCCGGGGCAGCCGTTCAAGAACTTGACACCCTTCAGGCGGCCGTCGGCCACGCTGAAACTGACTTCCTTGGAGCAGACGCCCTCGAGCTTGTGTTTCTTCGTCACGCGCGCAGCCTGGCCCCGAAGTTCTTTGTGAGTTTGTCCAGGATGGCCGTCATGCGGGCGCCCACCTCGGCGTCGTTGAGCGTCTTTTCCATAGAGGAGAAAGTGAAGCGCACCGTCAGACTGCGGTTGCCGGCCGGGATATTCTTGCCCTTGTAGACGTCCACCAGCCGCGCGCTGTGCAGGTCCTGCACGCCGGAGAAGGAGCGTTCCAGCTCCGCCCACTCGTGCTTTTCCTCCAGGATCACGCTCAGGTCGCGCCAATTCTGCGGGAAGGCCGAGACCGGTTTGATCTTGGCTATCTTCTGCCAGAACTCGGTCTTGCCGGCCGCGGCCAGACAGGAGAGCGGGATCTCGAAGTAGAAAATGTTGTTGTCCTTGAAATCGGCCGCGGCGCAGACCGCGGGGGCGAGCTTGCCCAGGAAGCCGGCGCTGCCGCCGCCCAGCCGCATCTCCAGGCAATGGCCGGGCTGGAAATAAGCCGGGGCCTTTTTGGGCTTCTCGTAACGGAAGCCGCCCTTACCGGTGAAGAGGCGGTTCATCACGCCCTTGAGGCAATAGAAGTCGGCGGCGGCGCTGCCGCCCTGCCAGGAGCCGCCCTCGGGCACGGGCCCGTAGGCCAGCCCGGCGCAGTATATTTCCTCGGACTTGCCGGCGTCCCTGCGGGCGTAGGCGGTGCCGGCCTCGAAGAGCAGCGCGGTCTCGCGGCCGCGGTTGAGGTTGTAGCGCAGCGTTTTGAGCAGGCCGGACAGCAGCGTCGGGCGCAGGTACTGGTAATCCGAGGAGAGCGGGTTCTTCACTTCCAACGCCGCCTCCGGTTCCAGACCGCAGGCCTTCAGCTCCTTGGCCGAAGAGAAATCGTAATTATAAACCTCGCTGAAACCCAGCGCGGCCAGCGTGTTGCGCAGCTCCGTAGTGACGGTCCAGAGCGGGCTCACGGTGGACGGCCGCATGGGCATATTGGAGGCCGACGGGATGACGTCGTAGCCGATGTAGCGGGCCACTTCCTCGGCCACGTCCCAGGCGCTCTCGATATCCTGCCGGTAGGACGGCACCGTGAATTTCCACGGCCTGGCGTCCTTCAGGTCCGGCTGGAAAGCCCGCAGGCAGGCGTAGATCTCGCCGTCGGCGATGCCGGTGCCGAGTATCGCGTTCACGCGGGCCGGGTCCACGTCTATCACCGGCGGCTGGTAGGCTACCGGGCAATTGTCGGTGATCTGCTGTACGCTCGCGCCGGGCGCGGCTTCCAGTATCAGGCCGGCCAGGCGGCGGGCCGCCCGCAGGGGCAGCTCGGGGTCGGTGCCGCGCTCGAAGCGGTAGGAGGACTCGCTCTTGATGCCAGTGGCCTTGGAGGCCAGCCGCACCGTGGGCGGGTGGAAGCGGGCGGACTCTATCAGTATGGCGTCGGTCTCTTCGGAAACGGCGGTATCCAGGCCGCCCATCACGCCGGCCAGGGCGGCGGGCTTGGAGGCGTCGGCGATGACCATCATGCCGGGGTCCAGCTTCAGGTCCTGGTTGTCGAGCGTCTTGAGCATCTCGCCGGCCAGCGCCTTGCGCACTATGATCTTGGGGCCGCCGAGTTTGGCTATATCGAAGCAGTGGGTGGGCTGGCCCAGCTCGTACATCACGTAGTTGGAGCCGTCTATCAGCAAATTGCCCTTGGGATTGCAGCCTATCGCGCGCAGGCGCGCGGCCATCCACTCGGGCGTCCGCACGCCCTTCACGCCCTTGAGCACTATCGCGCCGTAGCGAGGGCACAGGTCTGGCACCTTGATCTCCACCGGCACTACCTGGCCGGCGGCTTCGCCAGTGAAAATTCTCACATCCCTCATCTTGAGGCCGTAGAACAGGCAGAACTCGCGTGCCAGCGCGTAATGCGACAGGCAATGCGCCTGGTTGGGCAGCATCTCCACTTCCATCGCGTAGTCGGACTTGGGGAAAAGGGCGGCCGCGTCCATGCCCGGCTCGAGGTCGGCTGGCAGCACCAGAATACCGCTGTTGTCGTAGCCTTCGAGTCCCAGCTCGCCGGCGGAGCAGATCATGCCCTCGCTCTCCACGCCGCGTATCTTGGCCTTCTGCAGCTCGCCCTCGGCCAGGACGGCCCCCACCTTGGCGAAGGGGATCTTCTGGCCCACGGCGATGTTCTTGGCGCCGCACACAACGCGCATTACGGCCTTGCCGTCGTGCACGTCCACCAGCGAGAGCTTGTCGGCGTTCGGGTGCTTGTCTATCTTGTCTATCCGGCCCACGCACACGCCCGAGAAGGAAGCGCCGGTCTTGCGCAGCTCCTCCACCTTCAGCCCCACGCGGCCCAGCTTGGCCGCCAGGACTTCCGGCGCCGGGGGATTCTCGATATAATCAGCCAGCCACGAATATAAAATCTTCATACATTAATTCTGTTTAATATTTTTCCCTGAAACTGGTCCGCTTCGACGGGGAGGCCGGGTTAGCGGAAGCCTTCCGGAGGGCCGAGCTTGCATAGCGCGAGGCCCGAGGCGGGCAGCCGCGAGCACGGTGTGCGAGACGGCGGTTCCGCGCTCCGGCCTTCCCGGCGAAGCTAGACGACCTGTTTCAGCACCCGCAGGTCGTTCTCGTAAAGCATCCGCATGTCGCTGATGCCGTACAGCAGCATCGCGAAGCGCTCTATGCCCGCGCCGAAAGCGAAGCCGCTCCACTTCTCGGGGTCGCAGTTGCAGGCCTTCAGCACGTTCGGGTGCACCACGCCGGCGCCCATCACTTCCAGCCAGCCGGTGCCCTTGCAGACCGGGCAGCGGCCCGCGCCGCTCTTGCAGAAAACGCAGCTCATGTCCACTTCGGCGCCCGGCTCCACGAACGGGAAATACGACGGGTTGAAGCGGGTCTTCACGCCGGAGCCGAACAGGTCCTTCATGAAGGCGTCCACCGTCCACTTCAGGTCGGCCATGCTGACGCCCTTGTCCACGTAGAGGCCCTCTATCTGGTGGAAAGCGAAAGAGTGGCTGGCGTCCACCGCCTCGGAGCGGAACACGCGGCCGGTATGGAACACGCGCAGCGGCGGCTGCGCCTTCTCCAGCGCGCGGATCTGCACCGGAGAGGTGTGCGTGCGCAGCAGCATGCCCTTGCCGTTCTGGTCCTTCGCGTCCACGTAGAAAGTGTCCTGCATGTCGCGCGCCGGGTGGAACGGCGGGAAGTTCAGCGCCTCGAAATTATGGTAATCGTCCTCGACGAGCGGCCCGTCGGACATCGTGAAGCCGAGCTTCAGGAAGCCGTCGGCCAGGCGGTTCATCGTGTGGGTGAGCGGGTGCAGGCTGCCCCTGGGAAAGGGCGCGCCGGGCAGCGTCAGGTCCAGGCCCGGCGCGGCGGCGGCCGAGGCGGCGGGGGCGGCTCCTTTGAGCTCGGCCAGCCTGGCCTCCATCTCCGTCTTGGCTGAGTTGCCGAGGGCGCCGAGGGGCTTGCGCTCCTCCAGCGGGATATCCTTGAGGTCCCTCAGCAGCAGCGCGAGCTCGCCCTTGCGGCCCAGGAAGCGCAGTTCCAGAGCCTCCGGGTTCTCGGCGGGTTTTTGGCCTATAGAAACGGAAAAACTGTCCCGTATTGCGGACAGTTTTTCCTTCCACTCCGTGGCGTTCACGGCGTGATCCTAGCGCTCGGTACCGACGACCTTCTTGATGGTCCCGATGGCTTTCCTGGCTATTTCAGCCAGCTGCTTGAAGGACTGAGGGTCGCGGATGGCGATCTCGGAGAGCATTTTCCTGTTCAGGGTGATGTTGGCCTTGTGGAGGCCGTCCATGAACCTGCTGTAAGACATACCCTCTTCGCGGGCGGCCGCGTTCAGGCGCACTATCCACAGCTGGCGGATATCGCCCTTCTTGTCGCGGCGGTGTATATAGGCCGTGGTCAGGGATTTCTTGACCTGCTGCGTGGCCTGGCGGAGGCGGTTGCCCTTATTGCCGTAATAGCCCT